>ULYO01002661.1_pt1 | contig 10250 bp, 6 predicted proteins | sample 1962281 | NCBI WGS metagenome assembly ULYO01 (sample SAMEA4835866, study PRJEB28245) | human gut metagenome | biome: gut microbiome; material: fecal sample | place: Denmark | collected 2008 | reverse complement strand
ACTTTTTGTCAACACCTTTTTTCAAGTTTTTTCAAGTTTTTTGCTTTTTCTTGTTTTTCCCTCTTTTATTCCCTTTTTATGCCCTTTCCCGCTCTTTCCTGTGCTATTGAAAACTTCCCGCTTCTATTATACAATATCCTTAACCGCAATATCTTTGAAAGGAGAATCCTCATGCTTTGTGACCTTCATATTCATTCCCGACACTCCGACGGCACCCGAACCCCACAGCAGATTGCTGGGCTCTGCCTGCAACAGAACATCCGCCTTTTCTCGATTACCGACCACAATCTTCTTTCTGCCTACCCTGAAGCACTGGATGCCGCCAAGCAGTACGGGCTTACCTGTATCACCGGGGTCGAGGTCGACTGTATTTTAAATAGTAGATGCTACCATGTCCTCGGCTATGGGGTTGATACCTGCAACCAGCCGCTCCTTGCCCTGCTCCGGTCTGCGCGTCAGGTTCTGGATGAGATGAGCGACCGCCTGATTGCCACCATCGAGCTTTCTCCTCCTCAAATCGGAGAAGCGGTCTCGATGCAGGATTATCTTGCCTACCGCAACGATTCCTCCCGGGGCGGCTGGAAGGGACTCAACTACCTCATCGACCGCAAGCTTGCCCACGATTTTGATTCTGCGATGGCGCTTTACTCCCGCTACCATATCACCTATGAAAAAAGCGCCTTCCCTTCGATGGAAGAAACCTGTCGGGCCATCGTCGCAGCCGGCGGCACTCCAATTCTGGCACACCCCTCCAACTACTTCCCGTTCGATGATGAATTGGAGGAAAACCTTCTCCGCACCGTTCATGCCGGTGTTCAGGGAATTGAATGTTACTATCCGGCACAATCAGAGGAATACCGCAGACGCTGTGTTGCATTTTGTCAGGAGCATCAGCTCTTCATCACCTGCGGCGGCGACAGCCACGGAGAATTTCAAAAGGAGATTGACGGCATCCGTTACGAAATCGGTGCTGCGTCGGTGGATTCTTCTAAACTTTACCTAAGATAAAATCTGCTTTCCCTAAAAAACAACCCCCCGAGGAAATTCCTCGGGGTGTTCTTGTTACGAATGTTTTCTTCTTTTCACTTCATGCAGGAATACTCCTGCAATGAGCGTTGTTCCCAAAAGGAAAATCCAGATTTTACGGTATTTTCTCTTTTCTTCTCATGGAATGAGAATTTCCTGTTCATACAAATCACGTGTATTATCTTCCTCTGGGAACTCTAATGTATATGTATGAATATCTTTCAATTCATTTGTCTGATAATCATAATAATATACTTGTTGTTCTTCTACGACATTAACATTTTTCTCGAAGTTTGGTTTTTGTATTGAGCGCTCCTTTTGGGATTTTTCATAAGCTTGTATTCTCGTCAGCAGATTTTCCTCCATACCATCTTCCTCATTCCGAAGCAATACCGACGACGGTAATTTTACGATAGCTGTTACTTCTCCATCTCTATATATAATATTATACATTTTAGATGTTGAAATTTTATCTTCAATATAATACTGTAGTCTAATAATAGCACTGTCCAATTCTTCAGAATAAAAATTTGTGGACAAATAATAGTCTTCTGAATCAAAAGAAGAATCAACACTCTTTATTAAATCATACAGTTCTTGATAATCTACACACTCCGATGCTTTCACCTGATCATAATTATAATGTGGTAATACATGTTCCAGCTTGTGTGCTTTCTTTATCAAATTGTTGGATTCGTTTCTGACTGAACGGGTTTTTGCCGTATTTTCCACCATCCTATAATTGATATCTCCAAACGGTATAAAATATTTAGCTAGATTCGAAGTTGAATTTTCACTTGCTAACTCAAGCGCTTCCTGGAAAGTATACCCTGCACATAAACTATCCACATAATCTTGAACCCATTTTCTTCCCGATTCACTTCTACTTGTAATTGAATCCGTAAATCCCAGCGAAGCTTTAGCTCCCCTATCATGTGCTATTTCTGCAATAGAGTTCACCTGTGTCGAGTCATTCATCCACTCAACTCCAGTAGAACACCCAATAAAAGATACCAACTCTACATTTTGAAAATCTACGGATCTAATTCCTGCAAATGCTACCTCTTCCGGTATTCCATCATAAGTAAGGTTTAAAACAACTTGTGATGTATTGTTATACCTTATTCCCGTATTGTTTTGATTGCTCCGAAAACACATTGCCTTCGGACTTGCATGCCCATTAAAGAATAAAATATCACTTGCTAATTGCTTTTTATTGTTTTGAGCATTTACTGATAATAAAAAATCTATATTCGGACTTCCATTAAGTGTTGAATCAATACCTATGTCTGTAAATTTTTTATGTGCCCCTTGCACGTTTGGCAAAAAGTTTCCTGATTCATCACCAGAATCTCTATTTACACCTATGCACAAAGCATACTTTTTATCCGTTCCCCCAGATACTTTCAAATTCGTTTCCGCCGTATTGTTGTTGTAATCCATATCGCCTAAAATTTTCTCCGGATCAAGCACAAAACTGATGCGGGCACTTGCTTCTTTGGTAAATGTCAGGCTGACTGTTGCCTTCATTCTTGTCTTTGCTGGTAATTTTGCTATGTAATTTGTATATCCCATCTGGGATGTTACAGGCTGTCCTCCCGGTTCTCTAAAGGTACCATACAATGCAATCGGAACATTCTTTGCATCCAACAAACCAATATTTTGGAAATCCATTGTGAATGTTACGTTTTCTCCCACTTCATATGTAGGTACCATGCTTTCATCTGTTTGTTTGTGAGAAGTCATGGAAAGTGCAATCAACTCAAAGCACGCTTTATAAGTAAAACTGCTGCTAGTCGTATTATTATTATAATTTGACTCCACAATTTTGTTGTTAGGATTGACAACGATTTCCATTGTATGGGTTCCCGGAGCCATTTCTGGACCACGGAATTGAATATTTCCTCCTTTACCCGCTGGCACCGTGCCCATCGGTACTGGGTTTGTTGCAACCGCACCGTCTAGTTTCACAATAACTTCTGCATTTTCTGCATCTGCTGTTCCATAATTTAACAGTTGGAATGTATAATACATTGCCATACCCGCCGGATATGGTGATGTCATATCACCAGCCTCAATTTTTAAATTGCGGACAGACAAATCCGGCAAATCTGCCATTGGTTGAGCTTCATCGGTTTCAGTTTCTGCTTCAAATAAGTCTCCAACCCATTCAAGTTGATACAATTCTTCTTCGTTAAGTGGTTTAGCAATCGGTTCTGGCTCCCCGAACGTTACCTCTTCCACCTGAACATAGGAACTGATGTCCCCCTCCACTGCCTGCTCTTCATTTAAATCCCAAGAAGCCGCAGGAAAAATCGTCAGCATCGAACTGCACAATGTAATGGATAAAAGAAATGATATCACTTTTTTCATCATTTTACCTCCTCATGTTCACCGATTATTCTTATTCATCTATACCAATCATAATACAGAGGAGATTTATTGTCAATATTATATAGTTTTTTTCTTTATATAAGATAAAATCTATCAATATGATATATTATCAAAAACCGGAAATATGACCTCGTTCCAGAGCACCATATAACCGCTTTTTAAAGCCCCTGCTTTCCTTGTCCATCATGCGAATCCATTCTTTGGTTTTTTCGCGGTTGGTGTTTCCGTCCGCAGGACATTTGCTCTTGACAATCGGCAGGTTTTCGTGATGAACCGCCGCCGAAATCATGCTTTCCTCCGCCATCACCATCGGGCGAATCATGGTCAAATCCTTTCTGGACAGGTAGGTCACCGGCTGAAAGCATCCAACCCTTCCCTCCTGAAACAGATTCATGATGAAGGTCTCGATTGCATCATCATAGTGGTGGCCCAGCGCAATCTTGTTGCAGTTGTTTTCCTTTGCCGCATCGTGCAGGCAACCTCTTCTCATTCTCGCGCACAGGCTGCACGGGTTGCTCTCATTGCGCACATCAAAGATGATCTGCCCAATCTCCGTCCGCTTGAGGACATACTCAACTCCCAGCTGCTCGCACAGCTGAGCGATGGGAGAATAGTCGGTCTCAACGCCGCCAAAGCACGGGTCCAGCGTGATGGCAACCACCTCATACGGGATTCCGATATAGTCGCGGAGCTTGCACAGCCCCACCAGTAGCGCCACCGAGTCCTTTCCTCCGCTGACGCCGACTGCGATGCGGTCTCCCGGCTGTATCATATCATACTTTTCGATTGCCCGTCTCATCAGACCTGCCAGCTTCTGCATTGCTCCCATCCTATTCCTCCTCCTGATGATTTCTGCGATAATTCAGATAATTTTCCAAAATAATGGTTGCGGCCACCGCGTCGATGACCTGCTTGCGCTTCTTGCCTCTGGTGTTGGTCTCGTTCAAAAAGCCGATGGCAGAAACGGTGGTCTGTCTTTCATCCCACAGCACCACCGGCACCTCGACCAGCTCCCGCAGCTGCTCGGCAAATTCCTCGCACAGCTGGGCTCTGGGGCCTTTGCTGCCGTCCATATTCAGCGGGTGTCCCACCACGATTTTCTGGGCTCCCTGCTCCTGTGCCTGCTCTGCTGTCTTTTTCACCGTGGTCGGGAAATGCTTCTCCTCAATCACGCACACCGGGCTTGCCAGCAGCTCGCCCCTATCACAAATGGCAATTCCGGTACGGGAATCACCAAAATCCACCGCCATAATCTTCATGGTTCTGTCCTCTCTTTCCTCTGCTCCAACCGATTTTAATCTGTCTCGTTTCAGAATACCATAGCTTTTTTCAATTTGCAACCGCCGTTTCTCCGAATCAAATTTTTGCACGAAAAAATCCCGCTTTCAAGATGAAAGCGGGATTTTGATTATCTCACAGGAGATTTCTTATTTTACAGCGTACAGTGCGCCCAGACGGAGCAGATGTTCATATCTGTCCTTAGCGTTCTGTGCAGCCTTGTTGAAGAGCTCTTCTGCTCTCTCTGGGAATGCGCGGGTCAGAGAGGAGTAACGAGCCTCGCCCATGATGAACTCTTTGTAGTCGGTGGTTGGTGCTTTGCTGTCCATGATGAATGGATCTTTGCCCTCTGCCTTCAGAGCTGGGTTGTAACGGAACATATTCCAGTAACCGCAATCAACCGCACGTTTCATCTCTTTCTGGCAGTTAACCATGCCGCCCTTGATGGAGTGCATCTCACATGGAGCGTAACCGATGATGAGGGATGGACCTGGGTAAGCTTCAGCTTCAGCCATAGCTTTGATGGTCTGGTTCATGTCAGCGCCCATCGCAATCTGAGCTACATAGATGTAGCCGTAGGACATTGCGATTTCTGCCAGGCTCTTCTTCGCGATTGCTTTACCAGCAGCTGCGAACTGAGCAACCTGACCGATCTGGGAAGCCTTGGAAGCCTGACCGCCGGTGTTGGAGTATACCTCAGTATCGAATACCATGATGTTGACATCTTCGCCGGAAGCCAGAACGTGGTCTACGCCGCCGAAGCCGATATCGTATGCCCAGCCGTCACCACCGAAGATCCATACGGATTTCTTGGAGAGGTACTCTTTCTGGGACAGGATTTCTTTTGCCTTGTCACAGCCGCAAGCTTCCAGAGCAGCAACCAGTTCATCGGTAGCAGCCTGGTTTTCTTTGCCGTTGTTTACGGTATCCAGATATTTCTGGCCAGCAGCTTTTACAGCTTCGTTGCTGCCGTTTTCAACGACATTGCGAACCTTCTCAATCAGCTGTTCACGGATTGCCTTCTGGCCGAGGTACATACCGAAGCCATGCTCAGCGTTGTCTTCGAACAGGGAGTTAGCCCAAGCCGGACCATGGCCCTTAGCGTTGACAGTGTATGGGGATGTAGCAGCAGGACCGCCCCAGATAGAGGAACAACCTGTTGCGTTGGAGATGTACATTCTGTCACCAAACAGCTGGGTGATCAGACGAGCATAGGAAGTTTCAGCACAACCTGCACAAGAGCCGGAGAACTCGAGCAGAGGTTTCTGGAACTGGCTGCCGATAACGGTGTTGTCTACCATATCGTTCTTAACGGATACGTTAGCAACCATGTAATCGAATGCAGGCTGTTTGTTGTCCTGGGTCTCTCTTGGAACCATGGTCAGAGAGTTGGTTGGGCAGACACCGATACATACGCCGCAGCCCATACAATCCATTGGAGATACAGCCAGGGAGTATTTGTAAGCATCTTTGCCTTTACCTTTTTTGTCCACGATGGTTGCACACTCAGGAGCATTTGCAGCTTCCTCAGCGGTCAGTGCGAATGGACGGATGGTAGCATGTGGGCAGACATAAGAACACTTGTTACACTGAGCACAGGTAGCAGCATTCCACTCTGGAACCATAACAGCAACGCCGCGTTTTTCGTAAGCGGAAGCGCCCTGCTCGAAGGTACCGTCTGCATGGTCAACGAATGCGGATACAGGCAGGCTGTCGCCGTCCATCTTGGAAACTGGCTCCATGATGTCGCTTACCATCTTAACGAGTTTCTTGTTGTCGCCTGGCAGCTCAACCTTTTCGCAGTGATCTTCTGCGTTAGCCCAGTCAGCAGGAACATCGATCTTGACATAGTAGTCAAAACCAGCGTCGATAGCATCGTGGTTCATCTTAACGATAGCCTCGCCCTTCTTGGAGAAGCTGCGGGTAGCTGCATCTTTCATGTAGCCGATTGCATCTTCTTTTGGCAGAACGCCGGCAAGAGCAAAGAATGCAGACTGCAGGATGGTGTTGGTACGTTTGCCCAGACCAATCTCGATTGCCTTGTCAATTGCATTGATGGTGTACAGCTGGATGTTGTTCTTTGCGATGTAGCGTTTTGCTTCAGCAGGCATATGCTCGTTGAGCTCTTCTGGAGTCCACTGGCAGTTGATCAGGAATACGCCGCCTGGTTTTACGTCACGAACCATCTTGTAGCCCTTGGTTACATAGGATGGGTTGTGGCAAGCAACGAAGTCAGCCTTGTTGATGTAGTATGGGCTCTTGATCGGTTTGTCGCCAAAACGCAGATGGGAGATGGTGATACCGCCGGTCTTCTTGGAGTCATACTGGAAGTATGCCTGTACATATTTGTTGGTGTGGTCACCGATGATCTTGATGGAGTTCTTGTTTGCACCAACAGTACCGTCGCCGCCCAGACCCCAGAATTTGCATTCGATGGTGCCTTCTGCTGCGGTGTTTGGAGCTGCCTCTTCATCCAGGGACAGGTTGGTAACGTCATCCTTGATACCCAGGGTGAAACGAGCCTTCGGAGCGTCTTTTGCCAGTTCGTTGTAAACTGCGAAGATGCTTGCCGGAGTGGTGTCTTTGGAGCCCAGACCGTAACGACCGCCGATGATGGTAGCCTCACGTCCAGCCTCGCTCATTGCGGACATAACGTCCAGATGCAGAGGCTCTGCAAATGCGCCTGGCTCTTTGGTACGGTCCAGAACAGCAATCTTCTTAGCGGTTGCAGGGATTGCATTCAGCAGGTGTTTTGCTGGGAATGGACGGTACAGTCTTACTTTAACCAGACCAACCTTCTCGCCTTTTGCGGTCAGGTAGTCGATAACTTCTTCTGCTACGTCACAGATGGAGCCCATTGCAACGATAACACGGTCAGCATCCGGTGCACCGTAGTAGTTAACCAGCTGGTAATCGGTGCCCAGTTTTGCGTTAACTTTGCCCATGTACTCTTCTACGATTGCTGGAACTGCATCATAGTAAGTGTTGCAAGCCTCACGATGCTGGAAGAAGATATCTCCGTTTTCGTGAGAACCACGCATGGTTGGATGCTCTGGGTTCAGAGCGCGTTTGCGGAATGCTTCAACAGCATCCATGTCGCACATTTCTTTCAGATCTTCGTAATCCCATACTTCGATCTTCTGGATCTCGTGGGAGGTACGGAAACCATCAAAGAAGTTGATGAATGGAACACGGCCTTTGATTGCTGCCAGATGAGCAACAGCGCCCAGGTCCATAACTTCCTGTGGGTTTGTCTCAGCCAGCATAGCAAAGCCGGTCTGACGGCAAGCGTAAACGTCGGAGTGGTCACCGAAGATGTTCAGAGCGTGGGAAGCAACCGTTCTTGCGGATACGTGGAATACGCAAGGAAGCAGCTCGCCTGCGATTTTGTACATATTCGGGATCATCAGGAGCAGACCCTGAGAAGCGGTGTAAGTGGTGGTCATTGCACCTGCGTTCAAAGAACCGTGTACAGTACCAGCAGCACCTGCCTCAGACTGCATCTCCATTACCTTAACGGTAGAACCGAAGATGTTTTTCTTGCCCTGTGCAGACCACTGGTCTACATAGTCAGCCATCGGGCTGGATGGGGTGATCGGATAAATGCCGGCAACTTCTGTAAATGCATAAGATACATATGCAGCAGCGTTGTTGCCGTCCATGGTTTTCATAGATCTAGCCATGACGTATGATTCCTCCTTGATTGTTATATGATGGTATTGCGACATATCATACATACTTACACTATGAATTTTAGCATTTTTTGATTGTATTGTAAAGGGACAAAGTGTGCCAACTTCTTTCCTTCTTGCTACACTTTTTCGACAATTTCACCACATCCCCAAAAATATCCTGTCGTCTATTATTCACTCTGTATATTTAAGCCCCTTTTTCTTGTGCGATTAATTGAATTTTGTCTTTTCCATCCACCCTGCTCTTTTCCCAAAAAATTTTATCTTTTGTGCAAAACAGAGCAGCAGCTCGATTTCAGAAAAAAATCCCCTCGTTGCCCCCACCATCTTCTGCCAACCACCGATTCTGCCCGAAATCCGCTTTTTCCGGACAAAACCAAAATTGACATTCGATTTTGCTTTGTGTATAGTATTAATGTAATATGGTGGTATTTTTCCGGCTCGGCGCAGCTGCCATATTATCGGATTTTTAAGCCTATCCACAATCTGTTCAAACAAAAAAGGAGTAAAAAATGGACCCTGACAGTACTATGATTCCCCTGGTGATTCTGCTGGTGCTGATTGCAATGAATGCCTTCTTCGCGATGAGCGAGATTGCAATCGTCAGCTTCAACGACAACAAACTCAAAAAGATGGCAGAGGACGGAAACAAGCGCGCAGCAATCCTTGCGAAGATGGTTGCGGAGCCCTCCAAGTTTCTTTCCACCATCCAGATTGGCGTGACCTTCTCGGGCTTTCTGGCTTCGGCATCGGCCGCAGAGCGGTTTGCAGACCCCTTCGCTCAGATGATGACCCCGTATATGCCCTATGCCGCCGCAGAAACGATTGCCCTGATCGTCATCACCCTGCTGCTCGGATATGTCAACCTGGTTCTGGGCGAGCTGGTTCCTAAGCGTATCGCGATGCACTATCCCGAAAAGATTTCGCTGATGGTCGCCCCGATTGTCCGCGCCGTTTTTGTCATCACAAAGCCCTTTGTCGCTGTCCTGTCTGCCAGCACAAACTGCATCCTCAGACTGTTCCACATCAATCCTCAGGACCAGCCGGAACAGATCACCGAAGAGGAGATTCGCATGATGATCGATGTCGGCAACGAGGAAGGCTCGATTGAAAAGGACGAGGCCTACATGATTGGCAACATCTTTGAGTTTGACGATATCACCGCGGAGGATGTCATGACCCACCGCACCGATGTGGCTGCTGTGGAAAATACCGCTACCGTCACCGATGTCATCAATCTGGCAATTCAGGAGGGCTTCTCCCGGATCCCGGTCTATGAGGACGACATCGATAACATCGTTGGAATCGTCTATGCCAAGGATATGCTGCAATGTATCTCGGAAACCCGCGAGCAGATGTCCGCCCAGCCGATTACCCAGTTCATCCGTCCGGCAATTTTTGTACCGGAATCCAAACGATGCGCCGACCTGTTTAAAACCTTTAAAGAAAAGAAAACCCAGATGGCAATTGTTGTCGATGAGTACGGCGGCACCTCCGGTATCGTCACCATGGAGGACCTGCTGGAATCCATCGTCGGCAATATGCAGGACGAATACGACCACGAGGAAGAGGAGTACCAGAAGCTGTCCGACAATATGTTTGTCCTCGACGGCTCCATGTCCTTGGAGGACGCTGAGGAGCTGCTGGGCTGCAACATCGGCCCCGAGGAGGATTACGACACCCTCAGCGGTCTGATTACCGACAAGCTCGACGGCATCCCGACCAAGGACGAGCATCCGGTCGTCCGAATCAACAATATCGAGTTCACCGTCCTGCAAACAGAAGAACGCCGCATCGCCAAGCTGCGCGCGGAAATCCTTCCAAAGCCCGACAGCTCCGATGATGACGAATAATTCTATC
>ULYO01050833.1_pt1 | contig 10261 bp, 10 predicted proteins | sample 1962281 | NCBI WGS metagenome assembly ULYO01 (sample SAMEA4835866, study PRJEB28245) | human gut metagenome | biome: gut microbiome; material: fecal sample | place: Denmark | collected 2008 | reverse complement strand
GCCGCTACGGCGGGTGTGCTTTTAAGCGTGATTGTCCGTGCCGTTTCCGATGTGGATATATCCGGCAAGGTATTAAAAAATGCAAGAACCGCATCGGATTCAAGTGCTGTTCCAGTGAGATTGAGATTAGCGGGAAAACTTGTCATAGTATCACAATTTGTAAATAGCAATTTGCGCAGCGAGCAGCATGTGTTTAAATATGGGTCGTTCGCTTTTATCCACCCGCTTATATCAAGAGTAAGTTCCATAAGTGAAAAGCAATTAAAAAATTCGTTATAAGCAACGTTTATTTTCTTAAAAGTTCCCAAAATTTTAATAAGTGCAGGATTATTAGCTGCACTATCACCTGTCATTACTCCACCCGCATGCTGTACATACATTAGAGTTCGTATACACGTTGGATACCCAACTGCACCTGCACCAATTGCATAGTAGTACAAACAGCCTCTCTGGTTTGACTGCTGCACGAAGCACGCATATCCTTCTCCCATGGTCTCCTTGTGAATGATGATATCTCGTATTCCTCTGTTTTCTACACCGCCATTTGAACTTCCACCGAAAGCAATGCGATTCAAACCACTTGTTGTCTGAAATTGTACAACAATTTGTTTCGTGCCATCGCTCATCGCCGTATCATAGTCGGCATAATCAAAAGTTCGTGATATCCCTTTCCAGCCATAATATTGCCCCTGCATACTAACGACATCATCATTCTCAAACGGTATAAATTCTCCGTTAGAAACAACCCCAGCTGTTATAGTAGCGATACCAGCCGTTCTAAACTGTAATGATATCGTGTTTGTTCCATAAGGGAAAAGCTCAAATAAGAAATATGCAGTATTGTCTTCCACTTTATCATAGTCAGGCAACCTTAGCCATTCGGCGGGGCGAGTACCTTGGTACACTTCCCGTGTATCAGACTGCGGCACAGAAGAGCCGCCTGTTATAGCGTCAACCGCGTCGCCAAAGCCTTTGGCTGAATCCCATGTCATCTGATTAGTATCGCCTGTCTTGACACGAATGCGGTTAGCAGTATAAGACATGGCTGCGTCAAGTTGGATAGAGTCAACTACTTTATCAAACGCCATTAGTAACTACCTCCTGTCCACTTCGGCAGGGCAGAAAGCGTGTCGTTGACTATTTCTGCCTTATCTGCCGCAGTCCAGTAGTCAGTACCTTTGACTGGAGTCTTGCCATTTGTACCATCTTTGCCGTCTGCGCCGTCCGCACCTTTATCACCTTTGAGTCCGACATCGGAGCCATTGTAGCGAAGTTTGCCGTCAACCGCTGATATCAGATCAAGCACAGATTTGTTGTCGTGCTCGTGCGCCTTAAACATCGCCGGAAAGACAAAGCCATCTAAGATACGCTGCAAATCCATACTTACTGTTTCTCCACTGCCTGATTGCAGATTGCAGCTAATATACTTTGCAAACATACCCGCAAGCGCATAATACATTGCGACATCAAGTCCGCTTCTAACTGTGTCAGACTCAAGTTCAATATCCGGGAAAGTGGTTTGAACATCTTCTGACAGCGTGTAGCTGATGTCCTCTGCCGTTGAACCTCCGCCACCTATAACCTTGCCATCGTACAGCAGCGTGCCGGTATCATCGGCGGTCAACAGGTCAATGACCGACTTGTTATCATGGCTGTGCCGTGCGGCGGTGTTAAGCGCGATTTCGGCGGCAAGGCTATGACTCAACCGCTCTGTGCCGTCCGGGATTGACACCTTTGCAGAGCCTGTTATCATAGGCGCATAGCCGACTATCTTGCCGTCCGCAAAGGCGACAAGCTGCGCTGCCATGTTGCCCGGTTCGGGCACAACATCGCTTGTAATTTTAACCGCCACATAGCCGTCCACAGGAGTCAACAGCTCAGTTTGCAGATACTCGCCGACCGTTGATTCAAAATAGACTCTGTAGCTGTCCGCGCCCTCAAGCTCGGCGGGAACGGGGAGAGAAAGCTCCGTGAAGTTGTTCTCCGCTCGATATCCAACGTCATACCCGCGTGGGCGAGCATAATCAACCGTTATCGTTCTTGTCTGCATCTTTTTCCGCCTCCCCGTTCTCGCCCGCTGTGGGCGCTTTTTCGCAGTCTGTAAGCATTTCGGATAAAAGGTCAAGCTTGCCGATAATCTTCGCGATTTCGACCTTGTTGACCTCGATTTGCTGCATCAGCTGTGCGTTATGTTTTTGCAAGGCGTCGCCCTGCGCTTTGACCTCTGCGATTTTCTGTTCAATTTCGGTTTTTGTCATAATAGCCCCCTACGCGAGTTTTTTGTAGTCGCCGCTGTCGTTAAATTCGGCATACAGTCCGGTGGTGTCTAAAAATAGCCGTCCGGTGTAACCGCCGCCGGAAGTAAGCTTTAAAGTCATGCCCTTTCCGTTTGTTCCGCTCGAGTAGATTTCAATTCGCGCCGGAATCGTACCTTTGGTGTTGTTGACGATTTGCAGCAGTGCGCTCGCGTCACTCGTAGCACCAAGCTCCGCGCTTACATCGTTCGCGCCGTTTGGCGCATGCGCGATAAACCCGATGGCGTCGCCGCCTGCCGCAACGCTTAAAGGCTCGTTGACCTCGACTTTTTTGCGAAATCTTGCGTTATCTTTTTCTATCACGGCATAATCGGTGTTCCAATGGTTTACAAGCGTGGCGTTTTCTGCTTTCTCGCCAAATCGAAAACCGTTTGATGTAACGCCAAGCGCGGCGGCAGGCTTCAGCGCGGCGAGCGTCGCATAAAACTTCGTGCCAATCAGCGTATTGTTAATGTCAAAGTACTCATAATTTGCGCCGGTTTGCATATTTGTGGTGTAATACATCTGCAAATATCCGCTTGACAGGTCGGTCTTAAATCCGCTGTTTTCTATTGACAACTGACCGCCATCGAGGTTTATATCGCCGCCAGTGATGTTGATGTCGGAGGCTTCGATGTGACCCGTGTCCAAGTTAAAAGAAAACTTCCCGGTCGGCGACGAAAGGATATCCGTCGTGATATAACTCGCGGAAATCTTGTTTGCGGCAATGCTTCGGATAACCGCGTCACCGTCTTTTGATACACCGTACTCCCAGTTCGGGGATCCGTTGTTCCAACCGTTATTAGTCCAGGCATAACCACCGGCGTTGCGGCAGTAGATAGTGTTGCTTCCCTCGAGCGTAGGCTTGTCGTGGTAATAGGTTATAACCGCGCCGTTGCTGTCCGCTTTACGCGTGACATATAAGCCCATGCTATTTGCGATGGTCTCGTTCAGCGCGAGTGTCGCCTGTTCGTAGTCGTTGATTTGCGCCGCCTGCTGAGCGCGGGTCTGCTCGAGTATCGCCTGCTGCTTCGGTGTAAACGCGCCCATTGTGGCATATCCCGACTGCGTTGCCGTTTCGCCCTTGCCCTCGAGCTTAGTACAGCGGTTTTGTGACTGCCACTTGACATTTGTCAGCACGACCTTTTTCGTCCCCTGCGCCGTCTCAAACTTCATAATATCAAGCGGTCTAAGGTGCGGAAACGAGTGCGTAGTGCAGGACATCGGAGTGTATGTAAGACTGCACCGTGCGGTTTTAAGCTCCGTTGCCAGTGTGCTGAGATTCATATCACTCTGCGCAAGAAGATTGCCCTCAATGTTAAAGGCATAGTCCTTTGTGCCTGCGAGGTATTCAGTCTTGTTCTCGTCGTTTCCGACGATGCGTACACCGGAAAACACGATGTTATTTTCGGCAAAATTGGTATTGCCGGAAGTAAAACGATCTGAAGCTTTTATAACCGCGTGTTTGGCGTTTGTCGCATACCACCCGCCTGTCAGCTTGCCGTCATAGTCAATATACAAGCTCACGCCCATAAGCTCCGCAGCCCAGACAAGCACCTGACGATAGGTCAGGTTGTCCGCCTCCGGGCGTTTTGGTATCGATACACCCCGATGCAAAGTGTTTGTCGGAAGCTTCTGCGACACCCCGCACTTTGTGCAGGCATCGGCGACTATCTGATACAGCGTTGCAGGATAGGCAAGCTCGCTATCGTAGGCGCGATTGAACTTCGCCATGCGGTCATAAGCCGTTATTTTGATGCTCCGGAGCTTGCGCGGAGGGCTGTCCACCGTGTAATAGCCGATAGGCACGGTCTCCGTTGTCGAGCCCGTTGAAAAGCTTGTAGTGACATACAGTTGTGCGCCCTCGAACACCTTGTCGTCAAACGCACCGTTGGTATTCTCAAGAGTAAAACTCAGCTCTGACATACACGCCGAGCCCAAATCAAGCTTACTGCCCGTGACACTCGACCAGTCCACCGTTACCGCGCCGATGATGTCCTTGTCGGTGATATTAAATGCCGTGCCCTTGGTAGGCGTACAGAGGATATTGACGGACTGCACTACATCCTCTCGCAGAGCCGCAAGCCCGGCAGAAGTTATTGGATACATGACATCACCCCTTTCGCGCCACGATTTTAAAGGTCACATTGTCAACAACATTCAGACTGCTGTTGTACAGCGGCGCACTTCTGTTGCCGACATAAAACTCTTTTGTTACATATCCGCCCTCGAGCATATTTAAGTACTTGACCGTTATATACTCCGGGTTGAACATTTTCAGGATCTTGCTCGCGTTCGCTATGGACAGCCCGGAAAACTTAAGCGTTACCGCGTCGGTCTGCCCTATGCGTTTTTTGTGCATGACGACATCTTCGGTACGCCCTGCGTCGCTGGCAGAAGCGTCCTCAAGCTCCCATTTATATCCGTCCTCCGAGTCAGGATATACCGGCATAGTTACGCCGTCCACGGTAGCTATCGGATTGTCACCGGGATTAAAAGCGGTTGCCACTGCTGTTCACCTTCTTTCTTGACATAAAAAATGAAATATGATAGATTAAAAAGAAAAGGGAGAAATTCTGATGAAAAAATTTATTGCTTTACTTATCGCAGGTATTATGCTGATTGGGCTCTGTGGATGCGGCAATTCTACAACCACCAACTCCCCCACTACTCCAGATAATATCAGCAAAGTAGATTTGCCGAATGACCATTACGGCGAGGGAATGTACAAGGTTGGAAAAGACATTCCCGCCGGAGAATACTGGATAATCGCCACAGAAAAAGATTATTCAGGATATTTCTGTGTGTCGTCCGACAGTTCCGGAGATTCGATTATTTTTAACGAAAACTTTGACACTTGGGTTTATGCCACTGTCAAGGACGGCGAATACATAGAAATTACACGGGCAGAAATGTGTCCCTCGGAAAAAGCTCCGGACATGCACTTCAACAGTTCCGCCGTGCTCGAAGGGGTTTATAAGATTGGAAAGGATATTCCCGCCGGAGAGTACAAGCTCGTTGCCACTGAGGCGGGAAACGACGGTTATTACGCCGTGCTGTCGAGTTCGTACAATTACGGCGATAATATCGTTGCTAACGATAACTTCAGCAACAATGCATATATCACTGTCCAAGACGGACAATATTTGCAGATTTCCAGAGCACTTGGTGAAAAAGTGGACTGACGCAATATTACAAAGGAAAAGCCCTCTCGATTGAGAGGGCTTTTATTCGTTTATCGGAATGATTACTTTACCGGCACGCATGTTGACATTTCTAAGCTCGTTTACAATATCACCGCGCTCGTTCATAACGACAATCGTTACGGTTCCGCCATTGCTTCGTTCCATAGCTCTTTCAACACCGCGCTCAACACCCGAAGAAACACCGTCCACAATTTGGCTGTTGTTGGCAACTGCCGTCCTGCCTCCGATTTGTCCAACCATCTCGGGGCCGCTCTCTCGAGCAATAAAGAGTTGTCCGGTATCAGGATATCCGCCGGATGCATACTGCTGTGCCCCGGTAGATCGGGTTTTTACTGTCACATCGCAGCTTACACCGTTTATATTGTTGATGTTATTTTTAAGCTTGACGAGCTGATCCGAATAATACTTCGTCTTTTTGCTTGCGTCATCCATTGCAGCAGACGTGTTCTTAATAGCCTTGCGTGACTGTTCCAAAGCGTCTTCGGCATGTTCGACTTCTTTTTTAAGAGTTCGATATTCCGGACTAAGCTTTTGCGATATCCAGTTCGCGACATCACGAAAGCCACCTGATACGCCCTGATTTTTCTTGTCAAGTTCTGCCGCCTTTTCGTTTAGCTTATTTTGTGCCTCGGCAAGCCTATCTGACGCAACCTTGTAATTGTCAGTCGCCGTCTTGTTGTCAATTGTTGCTTGATAAAAGGCTTTGTATGACTCAGTCAGAATGTCTTGTATTGCAGCCATTTCGGCCTGTTTCTTCAAAGCCTCTATGACCCCGTAAATTGAGTCCTTAGTCTCCACAACTACGCCTTTGGTCTCGTCGATACTCAAATGCAATCCGTCGATATTCATAGCATTCAGAGTGTCGACCTTGACGCGCATCAAGTCCATTTCATAGGCGGACTTATTTGACTTTTCGCTCAGCTGATATATCTCGTCGGTGAGCATTTTAACTGCACCGTACTCCGCACTGACGGTGTTCAATCCCTCTATCTTCTGATTAAGACCATCCATATTTTCCTTTGTTCTTTGGATGATTGCCTCAGAGGATGCGATGTTTTCTGACAACACCTTATAGGCGTCGGAGGATTGGTAGGTCTTTTCTGCAAGCTCATCTGCGCCCTGTTCAAAACCTATGATAGCTCCCGTGATTGCACCAATTGCCGCGACGACCAGTCCGGCCGGACCCAACGCCGCATACATAGCCACTGCAACGGCAGTAAGTCCTACTGCCATAACCGCCAGTTTGGCTTTGGCGTCTTCTGCGCCCGCGCCGAATGCCTTAAAAGCAGATTTTGCCATCGCCAGCGATGCCGCGAATCCTGCCGCGCCTATCATCGCTTTTTGAGTTGCCGACAAACCCGCTCGGAACTGCTTCAAACTGTCTTTGGCAGCACCCGCAGCTTTCTTCCATCCATAACCTAACGCCTGTGCTGTGCTTCCTCCGGTCTCCTTTATCCACGAAAAGCTTTCAGCAAAAGTAGAGACAACTCTCAGCCCCTTAAAGCTATTCCACACACCTTTTGCGCCGGAGTACCACTTACTCAGAACCTTTACGCCGAAAGCGGCGGCCGCGCCGGCTGCAGCTCCTTTTATCACCGGCTCAAGCGCAGAGACTGTGGATTTCACTTTTTCAAGCTTCTGCTTCAGCTTCTCTGCGCGTTCTGCAAGCTTCGGGTCAATAACACTGTCAGCGTTGGAAAATGGGCTCTTAAAATTGTTCCCCCCGCTCGATACCGTTGTGCTGCTTCCGCCTCCGCTGCCGCTATCAGATCCGGTATCCGGCGTTCCGAGACGATTGATTTCATCGATGCCGAGCAAAGCGTTCTTATAATCCTTTGCCTTTTTCGCCGCGCTGCCGAGGTTTGTGGACACTTGCTGTGTGCTGTTGGCAAGTTTAGATGTGTTTGATGATGTCTGACTCGTTGCACTTGACGTGCCAAACAATATGGCCATGACTTGCCCGGCTTTTTCGGCGAGGGCGGTCAATCTTTCAAGCAACGCCGTGACATGCGGAATACACTGCTGCAAAGCCGGCGCAAACATCGACCCGAGCGCGCTTGACAACATTTTTGTCTGAGCTTTCAAAGCAGCCTGCGCTCCTGCGAGGGTGTTCGCATATTTCGCGGCATCTCCGGTTTGGAATGCCGTCTCACGCATGATGCCCTGTGTCGTAGCTATGCGCTTTTCTGCGTCGGTCAGCGTTGCTGCAGTCTTGCCTATCGATGCCGCATATTCATCCCATATAACGGACAGGTTTTTTGTAACGCCGGCGTTGTCGACAAGAATGCTGTTTTCGTTTTTGATACCTTCGGCCGCGCTCTTGATGGCTTCGCCCATCGTCATACTGCCCTGACGGTTAAACGCTGCCGAGTCTTTCAGGTTAGTCAGTATGGACTGTGTCTGCTCGTCGGAATACCCTGCCGCCGCGAGGCTCTTATACGCAGTGTAAGCGTCCATCATCGGGATAAGACCGTCTTTGGTATACGATTTAAGCCACGCTTTCGCGGCGTTCAGGTCTTTTCCCTGCGCGGTCAATATGCTCGACAAGCCCATCTGCGCAGCTTCATTTTCCGCATATGCGTCCGTCAGCTTCTTGACTTCACTTACTACCTTCTGTATAGCCGCAACGGCAGCGGTCGTTTTTATGCCTGTAAAAAGCTTTCCGACACCCGCTCCCGTGCGCGTTGCCTGCTGTTCAAGCGACCCCAGTCTCTTGTTTGCCTTATCAATCTTGGCGTTAAAGTCCTTGGTGTTTGCTGTAATCAGCACTTGCAGTTCTTCAACTGTCATTTTTTCTCACCTGCCCTGTGCCTTGCGGCGTTCTTTGATTTGGCATAAGCGGACATCCGAGCTTTGATTACCATCCACCCGGTTTGCTGCATGCCGAAAGCTGACGGGAACGCCTTTTCAAGCGTAGGATATTTTTTCGGGTCGTTAAACGCGAAAGAATCAAGCTGCCCGAGATTCCATATCAGCTGTAACTGCCATTTACGCCGCTCATTTTCTGCCTTTTGCCTTGCGGATATAAGGTCCTCAACCTCTCCGGCCGACATGCTCCAGAATTCGTCCGGGGTTATCCCGACCGCAAAAGCGCGAGGTTTGAGATCCGCGACCCACTCGGTCGCTGAGGAGAAGATTACTCTATCTCCTGCTCCTCGTCCTCCCGCTCCATGTCCGCTATCTGTTCCGGTGTAAAAAAACCGGACACCTTCATAATGCCGAGAAATGTGTCCGCTCTGTCCTCGAGGGTAAAGCCCTCGGCTTCAAGCGCATCGATGAGCTCATATGTTTTGGGGAGCGTCATATTCGCCTGGTATTTCTGCAGCGCGCCCCAGAGGGTCACTGCAAAGACCTTGGTGTATGCCAGCTTGTCAAGAGCTTCAAGCAGGCTGCAGCCTATACGGTCTTCCACTTCGATTTTTGTCGCCGTCGTGAGCTTGAGCTTGTACTCCTTCTCGCCGGCGGTCAATCTATAAAAAGGTGCATTACACGCAGTAAGCATAGTTGTTGTCTCCTTATTTTAAATTTTCGGCGGAGTTTCCCCCGCCGATGTGTTCTTTAGCCGCCGGACGAGGTATATTCCTCTATATCCGACGATGGAGTGATTTTTGCAGTAAAGGTCAGCGCCTCTGCGACGCCCTTTCCGGGCATCGAAAGTGACACTCTGCCTGTCCATGTGAAACCGGAACCGTCCGGGAACAGCAGAATAAAGGTCTTGTCTGCATCCTTAGCTCCCTTGAGGGTCGCCCAGTTCGTGCCGGTCTTCATCCCCTCATAGCCGAAAGTAAACGCCATATCCCCGGGGTCGGAAAGCCCGGGCTTATACTTTCTCTGCGTGTCCTTCATCGTGGTCACGTCGATTTTGTCCGATTCGCCGAGCATATCGGGAAAATCAAGCAGGCCGGGAACTTCAGCTGCCGCTTCTGCGCTCGCGCCCATTTTCAGAATCACGCCTATAGAAGTCTGATAATCTTCCATTTATACTTACCTCCTTATTAACTGCGGTAAAACCGCTTCGTGTTGTTGTCGTAGACTCCGTTATAAAGCAGGACGGTGCGGTATAACACCGTACCGTCCTCCTGTTCGTCCTCAAGGTGGTTAGGACTGCCGCGAAGCAGGCCGAGGCGGAGCATCGCATCGTCGACTTGCCTCTCGACCTCGTTTCTGCCCTCCGGCGTAGCCATCCACACTTGAATCTGCACGGCGATCCGGGAAAAATGGTCCGGACGCGAAGAGGATGGCATTTTAACGGAGTTATCCATCTGCTTTATCAAACCGTGCCGTTCAAAACTCTGCGGATATTCCGCAGACCATTTCACGCCCGGTACAGCGAGTGAAAGCACATCATAAGTCACCTGTTCGATATCAACCATTTTTCTGACCGCCTTTACGATTTATTTCCTGTTGTATCGCGCGCTTATAGCACTCGAGTATTGCTTCGCGATTGTTTATAAGCGCAGGATAGAGATACGGCTGCGCCTTTTGTCCGCTTATCATTCGCCAGCCGACACCAGGGATTTTGCCGCGCCACTTGTCCGCCTTGTAATGGATTCCGCCCGGGAGCTCATAAGTATATGTGCCGTTACCTTTAGGACCCGTACCGAATTCCACATAGGCGGCGTATTCAACATTGGTCAATACGCTGCCGATATGCTTGCTACCCTCGCGCTTGTAGTCGGTATGCAGCGACGCGCGCAAGTTGCCGTTATCTACCGGGCACAGCTCTTTCGCACTGTTGTTGACTATTCGCGTCGCTTCGCG
>ULYO01028249.1_pt1 | contig 10473 bp, 4 predicted proteins | sample 1962281 | NCBI WGS metagenome assembly ULYO01 (sample SAMEA4835866, study PRJEB28245) | human gut metagenome | biome: gut microbiome; material: fecal sample | place: Denmark | collected 2008 | reverse complement strand
GAAAAAAAAGAAACACAGAATACAGCTAGCGAAGAAATTACAGAAAGACCTGAACCTGTAAGGCTTGGTAAAAAAGAAGAACCAAACATATACCAAGAACCTCAAGATATTTATGAGGAATCTATTTACCAATCTCCAAAAGAAGAAAAAGCTATTTTTGCCAGTGATTTAAGTAGCAATTTAGACCAGAACAATGAAAGTATTTATGCAAGTGATTTGCAAAAAGAATCACAAGTTTATAACAATTCACCACAACAGGATTATTATCCTGAAGAAGAGGTTAGCAAAGCTATTGCAGAGGATTCCCCATACAATATAAAAGGAATGGATTATTCTAAAGAAATTAATGAAACACCAAAATCATACTTTAAAAAAGAAAGCGCACCTTATTTAGAACCGTCCAATAATATAAATCAAGATCAAAGTATGGGTCAAAATATTGTTGAAAATCAACAGCAAACATTGAGACAGCAACCACAAAGTGCTCAAAATGAATTTGACTACTATCCACAGGAACAGATAGCACCGCAGCAACAAGCACCTCAGGATTACATTTATCCAGATCATACTTACGAACCTGAAGAAACAAGTGCAAGAAAAGCTTTAGAAGAAAAATACGAAAGATATTTGGATGATTTATACTTTGATGAAACAGAAGTTCCTTTAGAAGAACAATTAGCTAAAGATGAAGCAGAATACGGTTCATTAACTAAAAAACCATATGTTCCTCCAACATCCCAACCAATAGAAGAATATACACCGCAAACAATGGAAGAACCCGCTTATGCTCCTCAGCAAATTGGAGAACAAACACACATCCCACAGGCTAATGAAAAAGAAATGTATGGACAACAACAAAGTTACTACCAACAAGAACCCCAAATAAGGCAACCACGTAGAAGTTATGAAGAAGAACAGGAATTAGACAGACAAATACGTGAACAATTAAATATCCGTAGAGAACAGCCAAAAAAATCCAAAAAACCTATTCATAACATCAGATACGAAGATGAAAAAGAGTCTTTTGGAATTGTGGATATTATATTAACTATTATACTGATAATAGCTATAATAATCGTATTATTCTACATTGTATACCTGTTATTCTTAACTAGCAGCTACCCTACATTTTTAGATGCTATATTTGGTCTTCAAGACCCTGGAGAATTAATAGGTAATTTAATGAAATAATTCAATTTCATTATTTACTTTTTTTCTAAATTTTTCTAAAACTTCACTGTTTTTATAATCCAACACTCTAATTTTTGCAGGATAATTTTCAATATATTCTGAAATTACCTTTTTAGAAATAGGAACTTCTAAAATGCTTAGTATTCTTTCACTGAAATGTGTTGAAAAACCTCTTCCAATGACTTTTTGAACTTCATCAACATTATCAAAAGGAGCATTATTGAAAATAGTGTTGGCCAATCTTTCATTAAACATGTTTAAACTAGCTAAAGTGTCAAAATCAAAAGTATTTGCAGTATTTAAAATAGCTTCCTCATCTCTGACATTATAAATTAGATTATCATTAGCTATTTCATGTTTCAAAACTTCAATTGTTTTGTCAGGCATCATATCCTTAACTTTATCAAAGTTATTTTCAACAATAGACTGCCTAATCAGAGTTCCGCTTACACCTTCAATCCGTTTTACAAAAATGAACTTGTTTTCATAATCAAAGTTGATTTTACTTAAAGAATTTGAAAAAGAAGCTATAACATAATTATCCTCTTCAAGTTTGTCTCTCAGAAGAACTTCATTAACTGTTTTATCAATTATTTTATAAGGTTTTGGAGCTACCCAATGGCCTTTAGATATTCTATCCATTATTAAATCAAAATTTGGAACTTCTTTATAACCTCTCGGAATATAATCCGTGTTTAAAGCTTTAAACATCTTGGCCAATGACAGAGAATACTGACCGGAGCCCATAATTCCCATAGGCGGACCTTCAACAACAATATCTGCACCTACTGAAATGGCTATTTTTGCCCTAATTTCACGTGGAAGTATATATGGAATACCTCTCCCACTTCGCTCAAAGATCCCAGGCACAATAGCTACAAATAATGCATCAGGAACTTGTGACTTTGCAACTTTCATGCAATGAAAATGACCATTATGTAAAGGATTATACTCAGTAAAGTCAGCAACCAATTTCGTTTCAGAATTGTTGTCCAAAGTTTCGGAAGTTATATTCAAATCATTGAAAAATAATTCCTCATCACGCCTAAGAATATCTTCAGTTAATGACATGAGTTATAATATGAAAGTTAAATTAAAAAAATTTTATGATTTATAATTTTAAAAAAAAGAAAGAAAAATGAGATTTAATTAAATCCCATTTAAGCTATTTTTATAGTGTTTCCCACTTGGAAACTGTTCCAATATGAAGTAATGATATATTGTCCGGTCATTAACCTTATATTCAATGATGCAATACCATCTTTATCAGTTACTTTGTGATAGAATACACCATTTACATTAAATGATACATTCTGATTAGCTAATGGATTGCCTTGACCGTCTAATGCTTGAGCAGTAAAACTGCTGCCGTCAAGGTATTTCATAGAGAGATCACTTGTTACTAAAGTCGGCAATACATTTACATTATTACCCATAGCCAAATCATCAACAATAGTAGTAATAATGTAATTTCCAGGTCTTAAAGCAATACCTAAACTAGCTACACCATTTTCATCAGTAGTTTTGTGATAGAATACACCGTTAATATTGAAAGTTACATTTTTATTGATAGCTAAAGTTCCATCTTTATTGTAGATAGTTGCTTCAAATCTTGATGCATTCATATAATATTTAGTTAAATCATTAGCTGCAATTAAAGATTTGACAGTTACATCAAATCCTTTTTCTTCACCAGTTATATCATTATAAGCAGTTAAAATATAAGTTCCAGGCCTCAACCTAATACCTAATTTAGCAATACCCCCAGCATCAGTAGTTTTAGTGTAGAACACCCCATTGATGTTGAATTTAACTGAAGTATTAGCTAATGCTTTTCCGGTTTTATCCAAGAATTTTGCAACAAACTCAGTGCCGTCCTTATACATTAAAACAGTATCATTAGCCAAAATAGTTGGATTGACAGTTACAGTAATGTTTTTAGAGAGCTTATCATAAATATCTGAACCATTATAAGAAACAGTTGCATTATATATTTTTGATACTAAATTAATGCCTAAAGAAGCAGTTCCATTAGCATCAGTAGTTTTCTTATATGTTTGACCGTTAATTGTAAAGTATAATGTTGCATTAGCTATAGGATTGCCTTTAATATCAGTTAAAATAGCTACCATTCTTGTTCCATCACGATAGAACATTACAACATCAGAAATATTTAAATTAACTTTCATTGGATTAACAGCTAAATTAAATACATTATTTGAAACTTCATAAGTTTTATCTCCTGAATATGTAACATTTACTTTATAATCACCAGCAATTAAAGAGTTGATTTTTACACTAGCTACTCCACCAGTTACATTTGCTTTGTATGAATCTTTTCCAACAGTAACATTGACAACACCAGTTGCATCTTCAGGTAAAATTATAACAAGAGTTGAATTTTCACCGGCGACAACATTAGTAGTGTTTAAAGTTACATTATAATCAGAAATTTTGCCAATTGAAAAAGTTTTAGTAATGTTGGTTGCATTATATTTAGCATTGCCATTATAAATTACAGTAACCTCATAATCTCCAACACCTAAAACTCCCAAATCATAAACAATAGTTTGTGAAGCGTTGAAATTAATAGTTTCAGATTTTCCATTAAACTTAATAGTTACGTTACCATTAGCATCAAATGGTAAAACATCAATTTTGATTGTAGCATTTTTATTTATGATAGCAAATATATCTGCATCAATAGAAGCACCAGCAGGAGTGTTGTTTTCTATTAATGTATCATTGTTTTTTGAAGTAACCGCACCATTTCCATAATAATCTTTAGAAATAATATAATTGTTAGTTATGGATGTATTGGTACCTGTAGTACCTGCAACAGATACTGCATAATTTTTACCGGAAATAATCACATTATTGTCTACAGTAATATTTTTTGCATTTGCAGCAAGTTGAATTCCATCTCCAACAGCATCAATTGTGTTATTTTCAATTATACCATATCCTTTTTTAAGTGAAATACCAATATTAGATACATTTATAGAGTTGCCTTTAACAACTATACCCCCACCAACAACATTAGTGGACACATCAATTCCTGTTTTAATATTAACAAAAGTGTTATTAATTATAACTACTTCCCCAACATCTGCCACAGCATTAACACCTACAAATGCATTAGATATGACATTACCTATAAAAGTATTCTGACCAACGAGTTTATTCTTCTGGGAATTGCCCTGCAACTTAATTGCATAACACCACGCAGAACTTATACCAGTAGTTCCATTTATGATGTTGTTTTTAAATATGTTGAATTCACTAATACCAGCTACACTATAAGTATTGAAACCCATTCCTATAAAAATAACATTTGAAGCCTTAGAATATATTTTATTATCAGTCATATTATTATAACTTGATGAAACAATCTGTATTGGAGTTTTACCGGAAGATTGAGAAATGGTATTGTTCCTGATATTACAATAAGAAGCATTCATCATATAAATCGCCCCGTTAATTGCTGGAACAGAAGCTGCTGATGAATGAATATGAGAATTAATAACGGTTATATCTTTAGCATGCTGAATTAAAATAGGTACTAATTGTATAGCGCCATTATTACTCCATTTGCCAACATTATTGTCAATAGTTAACCCATTTACAACAGAACCTTCACTTCCAGGAACAAAATTAAACCCTACATTTTTCAAGGTAATATTATCTCCCGCAGGCATGATAGTTAAATTTTTATTTATTACAAAATATTTATCAGACACATTATCAATTTTTAAAATATCTCCATTATTAAAAGGAGCCTCTTCCAATGCATCACCAGTTTCATTATCAAAATAATTTCCATAATTGTCATTTGTTATTGTGTATTCCTTTGCATTTTCACAAATAGGATTATCAATAATAACTGAATCAACAGGCACATCATTTACATCAATATTTGCATTGAAAGTGCTGTTAACATCATCTGCAGCACTTACTGCACCCATTGAAACAATAAACATCAAACATAAAAATATTAAATACTTAAAATTCATTAATATGTTTCCTCCATTTTATAATCTAATCAAAAATATTTGTAAATAATTAAAATATTTTTGATATATAATATATGGAAAATTAAAATATTTAAATGTTATATTTTTTAAAAAAAAAACAGGATAATTAAACAAAAATACAATATTCAAACTAGATTATATTTAAATAGCCCCATAAAAAAACAAAAAATTAAAAATAAGAGGTGAAAAACCTCAAAAATTATCTTTTATTATATCCGATAGCCAATAATGCAAATATAACTACAATAACCAAAACAATCCAAATCAGATAATTATCATCAGCAATATCTTTAGAAACATTGGATTTTTCAAGTTCATGAACTTCAGGTGAAGAAGAATCACTACTCAAACCGGATGAACTATCACCCACATTTGATTCAGATTCACTAAGGCTATTCTTAGCAGAATAATGTGATTTATCTAAACTATCACCAACATCGGAATCTCCACTGGAATCTGTAGAATTACTTTTAATATCATCTCTTGAATCATCAGTATTATCAGCAACATCAGAACCTGAACTGGTCGTGTTTTTATTAGTATCTACATTATTTGGATCTTTAACAGAATTTTTACCTTTGACATACTCATCCCATAAATTCTTAACAAAATCAAATATTTTATCTAAAAATGAGGTGCTGTCCCCAGTATATTCTTCATTAGCTGAACCATCAAAATTTTTAGAATTATAGAAGTAGCTATAATCCATTATATCGCCAGTAAAATCTTTAATCTGATTTTTAGTAAAATTCATATATTGGGTTTTGTAGTATGTTTCATTAGCTAAAATTATTAAACCATCATTATTTTCAATGATATTATGTTCAATATTAATTTTTGAAGCTCTTGACTCAAATATTGCACCGTCATTAAGGGAATTGTTTGCAAAATAATTATGATTAACTTCAACATTACCTAAAGGACCATCAACATCAGTTATACCATCAATATAATAAAATCCTCCAAACAATGAAGAAATAATTCCATTACCATGAGCAACAGTATTTTCAATAAATGCATTTTCGGCAATAGTAATATTATCCCTTACTTTAATATAAATTACAGGACCTAAACTGTCTTCAGTACCTATTTTTCTAAAAACATTTCCGGAAATATCAGTAAAATGAGAATTTATATCAAGATATCCCCTATGGGAACTGTTATCTGAACCTCCACCATAGAAATAATTATTTTTAATATTGACATGACTTCCTGTGTAAGTACCGATAGCATAAGTTGAATTTATAAATACATTTGAAGTTATATCTACATTATTTATATGCTCTACAAAAACAGACTTCTTGGAATTATTAAACAGGTTATTGCTAATAGTTAAATTAGCAGTTCTATCTTCACCAAAAGAATTAAGATAATGAATTCCGTTAGAATTTTCAAAATAATTATAAGAAACTGTATTATTTACACCGCCATCAAATAAGACTTCATAGACTTCCCAATGATCCTGATCTTCAAAATAACCTTTATCAACAGCATTTTCATCCCTATAAAAAGTATTTCCTGCAATGAAAGTATTATTTCCATCCATCTTTATGGACTGTGCAAGAGATCTTGCATTATTATTAATAAAAGTATTGTTTAATATAATGCATCTTTCACCATTGTCAATATTTATAGGAGGGCAGGCTGCAGAGTTATTTAAAAAAGTGTTATTGATTATAATTACTTTATTATATGCTGCAATAGCACTGGCTATACCTTTATTGCTTAAGTATACTTTTTTAGTAACATATGAAGACAACATGGAATATATTTCATTAGAATCAAATTCATTATTTAAAAAAGCTGAAATATCTGCATTTGAGTAAACAGCCCCACCATATTTATCAGATAAATCAACGTGTTTATTCATGCTGTCTGTATATCCGTAAATATAATTTCCATTAAATTTAGAATTTTTAACTATTAAATTGTTTCCGGAGTTATAAATAGCTCCACCATACATTTTTCCGTTTTTATACCAGTTAGTATTAAACAGATGATTTTTAACAAAAGAACAGTTGTCAACAGTTAAATTATTAGCATAATTAGCTATTGCTCCTCCCTGTAAAATACCATTTTTAATTTTTGCATAATTTCCAATGAAAGCTGAATCATGAATAGTTAAATCATCCTGAAGATTATATATAGCTCCACCACTAACTGAAGCAATGTTGGATTCAAAAGTACAATTATTTAAAATCATTGTTCCATTATTGTAAATAGCTCCCCCAAAAGTTGCTTTATTATTCACAAAAGTACAATTATTTAATACCAAAACACCGTTATTGTAAATAGCTCCACCGTTTACTCCATTGGCATTAGTCAGATTCAGATTAGATAAAGTTAACTTTGCATTTGAAGAAACATTGAAAATAACATTATTATTTTCCGCTGAAATAGTGGAATAATCCTTAGCAGCAATTGAAACATCATGATCAATCAAAATAGTTTCACCAACGACATAATCAGACCCATCCAATAAAACATCATCATTTAAAGTTATATTATTCAAAAAATCGGCAGCAGAAACTGAATTGACACATAAAACCAGTAACAATCCTAAAAACAAAATCTTTAATTTAAAATTCAATTCTTTTCACCTCCATTTAAATTCAATATAGTCAATAAAAATTAAAGAAAAATTGACTATTAATTAAAGTATTACAATATACAATATTTAAAACTTTTTAATAAAATATAAACAACTAAAAAGATATTAACTTAAAAAACCAAAACTAAAGTTAACAGAGGGATAAAAAATGGACACCATAATAGAAAACTGTAAGCTAATCAATAAAACAGGAAATTTCAATGTTGGAATTAAAAATGGAAAAATAGCCAAAATATCAAAAATACCATTTGAAGGCAGTAAAAAAATTGACATTAAAGGAAATTTACTTCTCCCAGGTTTTATTGACCCCCATGTTCATTTTAGAGACCCTGGACTAACACAAAAAGAAGATTTCAAAACCGGCAGTGAAAGTGCGGCTAATGGAGGATTTACAACAGTTATAGACATGCCAAATACCATCCCTAAAACAAACACCTACGATGCACTAAAAGAAAAAATAGATATAGCTGATGAAAAAAGCATTGTAAATTACGAGCTTCAGGCAGGATGGAACACTTTAGAAGAAATGGAAAAAATAATCACCTTAAACCCAATAGCTTTTAAAGTGTTTATGGATCTGGAAGATGATGAAACTTTAGAGCAAATATTTAAAGATTTGGGAACTTTAAAAGAAAGCACCCCATATAACGGTCTTGTAGCAGTACATTGTGAAAATAAAGCCACCATAAATGAAGAAACCAATAAATTAAAACAAAAAGAAGAAAATATCCCTCTTGACTACAGCTATGCCAGACCTGCAAAAGCAGAAGATGAATCTGTAAAACAGGCTATTGAATTAGCCCGTAAAAATAATTTAAACTTGCATATTTGTCATTTAAGCTCTAAAAAATCTCTAAATTTAGCCAGAAAAAATAATGTAAGCTATGAATTTACACCACATCATTTACTGTTAGACAACAGTGCATACAATACTTACGGCACCATGATAAAAACGAATCCTCCATTAAGAGAAGCTAAAGATAAAATAAACATAAGCGATATTGATGAAAACACAATTATCGGAACTGATCATGCACCACATACATTAGAAGATAAAAATCAGGGAGTATGGAGTTCTTCACCGGGAATTCCTGCATTGGAAACTGTAGTTCCTCTCTTATTGACACAGGTAAACAGAGGAAATCTTGACTTGAAACTGATTCCAAAAATATTATCCAAAAATGCTGCTAAAGTTTACAATTTAAAAAATAAAGGATCAATAGCTATTGGAAAAGATGCTGATTTTACAGTTATTGATTTGAAAAAAGAAGGTAAAATCAATATTGAAAATTTCAAAACAAAAGCACAGTATTCACCATTTGACGGTCAGGAATATACTGGAGAAGCAGTAATGACTATAATAAATGGTAAAATAGTAGCAAATAAATTATAACTAATTTTTAAAAAAAAAGAAAAATGATGAAAAGGTGTAATACACCTATACATCATATAAAGCGTGTTTAGGACATGCATCAATACATTGACCACATAAGGTACAGAATCCCATAATTGGGAATTTTTCATTACCTGTTGCATGGAGCATATTATATGGACATGCTTCGATACAGTCACCACATTCGTTACATTTGTATGGGTTAAATTCTATTCTGTCTCTGGTTACAGTTTCGCCATCAATAACTTTTTCTATTGAACCAACAGATAAAGCATCATTTGAACAAACTGCAGCACATGCTCCACATCTAATACAGCTTGCAAAAGATGGTTCAGCATCTGTTTCTTCTAATGCAGGACATAACATACCAGTTTTGGTTACTACACGAATTGCTTCAGTAGGACATTTATTAGCACATGCACCAACAAAGTCACATTTTTCAGCATCATAGCCTAATCCTTCAGTATCTGCAGGAACTCCTTCAGCCCATTCAACATCCATACTTAATGCATCAGTAGGACAGAGTTTTACACATAATTGACATGCAGCACATGCATCTGGAATTAAAACTGACAAGTTTGCAGAATTAGCTTTGATAAAGTCTCCAGGACATGCTTCAACACAAGTATTACATCCGATACATTTAGATAATTCTAAATCGAAAGCATTAATGGTTTTAGCACGTTTTGCAGGTTTTTTCTCAGCAATGAATACTGCATTCCAAGGACAAGTTTGTGAACATAAACCACATTTAATACAAACATCATCAGCTATTGAAATGGTTCCTCCAATTTCATCAAGAGTAATTGCGCTAACAGGACATGGATCTACACATGTTCCACAACCTACACAATCATTAATGTAAATAGGTCCTTTACCGTCAAGGTCAATGACTTCACCTTTAGGTTCTACAATACCTGGAATACCAATTACATCAACAGGACAGATGTCTACACATTTTTGACACATTACACAGAAACCTTCAACTTCCATTAAATCGTTTCCAGTGAGTTTAATAGTGTCTTGTGGACAAGCTTCTTCACATTTACCACAGGAATTACATAAAGTAGAATTGAATACTAACCTTATTTGCTCTTCAGCACCTTCTGCAATAGAATATGTTTCTACTTTTAATGCGCCTTCAGGACAAACATCAGCACATTTTGGTTCTCCTCCACAAGTATCACAGTGAATAATGGAAGTAGGTGTTACATCAATAGCTGAGGTTGGGCAGGTACCTTCAC
>ULYO01005411.1_pt1 | contig 10486 bp, 7 predicted proteins | sample 1962281 | NCBI WGS metagenome assembly ULYO01 (sample SAMEA4835866, study PRJEB28245) | human gut metagenome | biome: gut microbiome; material: fecal sample | place: Denmark | collected 2008 | reverse complement strand
CCGGAAGGCGGAGTATGAGAAAATGCAGCGGTATGCATTCTCAAACCTCGACCACTTTGCGGTGTCGTCTCTGATCACCCGCATGACAACAGATGTCACAGTTATCCAGAACATGGTGAGCGCCGGGTTCCGCCCGATCACCAGGGGACCTTCTCTTCTGATTATGGGAATCGGTCTCTCATTTTATATGAATCCGCGGCTGGCGTTCGTTTTTCTTGTGTGTACACCGCTTCTCGGCTTTATTCTTTCCCTGATCGTACGAAAAGTCGCTCCGATGTATACCAGACTGCAGTCGGTGGTAGACCGCCTGAACAATGTCATTCAGGAAGGATTGACTGCGATCCGTGCCGTCAAAGCGTTTGTACGGGATGAGTATGAGGAGAATAAATTCAACGAGGTTAACACAGATCTGACTGCGGAAAGTGAACAGACATTTCACTACGCTGTGCTGAATCTGCCTGCCTTTCAGAGTGTTATGTATACGGCAATCGTGCTGATCCTGTGGTTCGGTGGAAATATGATCCTGAAAAAACAGCTTGCCGTCGGAAATCTGACCGGTTTCCTGAGCTATGTCATGCAGGTCATGAACTCCATGATGATGATCGCGAATGTATTTCTGCTTCTGACACGCTCCATGGCAAGTGCGCACCGGATTGTTGAGGTGCTCGATGAAAAGGTCGTTCTCACCTCACCGGAAAACGGTGCAACAGAAGTTCCGGAGGGCAGCGTGGAGTTTGACAACGTATCGTTTAAGTACAAAGAAGAAGCAAAAGAGTACGCACTTCTGGATGTTACGCTGAAGATAAAAGCCGGCCAGACGGTTGGAATCCTCGGCGGAACAGGCTCTTCGAAAACGACGCTGGTGCAGCTCATTCCGCGTCTGTACGACACCAGTTGCGGCACCGTCCGTGTCGGCGGAAGGGATGTGCGGGAGTATGATCTTGCTGCTCTCCGCAATGCGGTCAATATTATCCTGCAGAAAAATGTGCTGTTCTCCGGAACTGTACGTGACAATCTGAAATGGGGCAATGCGGATGCATCCGATGAGGAGATCTGGGAAGCATGCCAGGCGGCGTGTGCAGATGAATTCTTAAACCGCATGCCGGATGGACTTGATACCGTACTTGAACAGGGCGCAAGTAACCTTTCCGGCGGCCAGAAGCAGCGCCTCTGCATCGCACGTGCACTGATCGGAAAGGCGAAAATTCTGATTTTTGATGATTCCACGAGTGCTGTCGATACAGCGACGGAGAAAAAGATTCGGGAAGCGCTGGCGGCGCGGAAGGATGTTACAAAGATTATCATCGCACAGAGAGTAACATCCGTTATGAATACGGATCAGATCATCATTCTCGATGATGGAAAGATTCACCGGATCGGTACACACGCGGAACTGCTGGCGGACGATCCGATTTACCAGGAAATTTACGCATCGCAGATGAAGGGAGGAGACGAAAATGGCAGCGAGAGCTTATAGCGGAAAGAAACCAAAGAACTTAAAACATACGTTGCGCGTATTTCTGTCTTATCTGGGACGGCACAAAAAAATGCTGGCGGTTGTAGCGGTACTCGTTACCATCAGCGCGGGAGCTAATCTCCTGGGAACGTATATGATCCGTCCGGTCGTCAACGGACTGGCAGACGGAGATGTGCATACACTGCTGCGCGGCGTGCTGATCACGGCACTCATTTTCGGTTGCGGCGCACTTGCGGCATATGGCTACACGCAGACAATGGTAAAGGCGGCACAGCAGGTCGTTTATGACATCCGCCGTGATCTGTTCGAGCATGTTCAGACACTGCCGCTGCAATTCTTCGACAGCAGACGTCACGGCGATATCATGAGTCTTTTTACGAACGATATCGACACGATGGCGGATGCCCTGAACAACAGCTTTGCGATGGTCATTCAGAGCTTTATCCAGATTGTGGGAACATTGACCTTGCTGTATATCCTGAACTGGCGGCTCTCCCTGATTGTAACGGTGTGCTATGGCATTATGTTCTGGTATATCAAATTCAGCGGAAAACGAAGTAAAGGATATTATACAAAACAGCAAAACAGTCTCGGAGAACTGAACGGATACATTGAGGAGCTGATCAGCGGACAGAAAGTTGTCAAGGTATTCCACCACGAGGAGGAAAGCTTTACAGAATTCTGCAAAAAGAATGAAGAACTTCGGAAAGCGGGAACCGGTGCGCAGGGGTATGCGGCGACGATGGTTCCGGTCGTTGTCAGCATTTCGTATATCAACTATGCAATCGTGGCAGTGCTCGGCGGTCTTCTCGCCCTGCACGGAAAAGCCGATATCGGAAGCCTGGCAAGTTATCTTGTCTTCGTGCGTCAGGCAGCGCTTCCGATTAATCAGTTTACGCAGCAGAGCAACTTCCTTCTTTCTGCCCTTGCCGGTGCGGAGCGTGTTTTTGACGTGATGAGCCTGGAGCCGGAAATTGATGAAGGAAAGGTAGAGCTGGTCAACGTAAAAGAGGAGAACGGCAAACTTGTCGTTTGCCGGGAAACAACAGGACGTTGGGCATGGAAACGCCAGGACGGAACAATGACGGAGTTAAAAGGCGATGTCCGCTTTGAAAATGTCGATTTCGGCTATACGCCGGATCGTATGATTTTAAAAAATATCAGTCTGTATGCAAAGCCGGGCCAGAAAATCGCCTTTGTCGGTTCTACAGGCGCCGGAAAAACGACGATCACCAACCTGATCAACCGTTTCTATGATGTGCAGGGCGGAGCGGTCGTCTATGACGGCACCGATGTAAAGGACATCAAGAAAGACGCGCTGCGTCATTCCCTCGGCATTGTGCTGCAGGATACGCATCTGTTTACGGGAACCGTAGCAGAAAATATCCGTTTTGGAAAACTCGATGCCACGCAGGAAGAAATTGAACGTGCGGCCAAAATTGCGAATGCGGATTCCTTCATCCGCCGTCTGCCGAACGGCTACGACACGATGCTGACCTCCGACGGAGCCAACCTCTCCCAGGGCCAGCGCCAGCTTCTCGCGATTGCCCGTGCCGCCGTTGCCGATCCGCCGGTGCTGATTCTTGACGAGGCAACATCCTCCGTTGACACCAGAACCGAGGCGCTGATCGAAAAAGGAATGGACCAGCTCATGGAGGGCAGAACCGTATTTGTCATCGCCCACCGCTTAAGCACCGTGCGAAACGCCAATGCGATCATGGTGCTGGAGCAGGGAAATATCGTAGAGCGCGGCGACCACGACGCACTTCTGGCACAGAAAGGAAAATATTATCAGCTCTATCATGGAATGTTTGAGCTGAGTTAAAAAGAAAGGAGTAAAGAGTATGAGAAAATATAACCGTATTTTTCTGATCGTCCTGGATTCTCTCGGAATCGGGGCGATGGCGGATTCGGAGAAGTTTGGGGATGTCGGTGTCAATACCTTCGGCCACATCTGGGAGAGTCAGGGAGGCCTTGAAATCCCGAACCTGCGCCGCCTCGGCATGGGAAATCTCTGCGGTGTGACAGAGGATGAGGCAAAGGGTTACGCCAGAAGACTGAACGAGGCAAGCAACGGAAAAGACACCATGACCGGCCACTGGGAGATGATGGGAATTTACACGACAAAGCCGTTCGTTACGTTCACCGACCACGGATTTCCGAAAGAACTGATCGACGAGCTGGAAAAACGAACCGGCAGAAAGATCATCGGCAATAAGGCGGCGAGCGGAACGGAGATCCTCGATGAGCTGGCAGAGCGCGAGATCGAAAACGGAGAACTGATCGTCTATACCTCGGCGGATTCCGTACTGCAGATCTGCGGCAACGAGGAGACGATGGGACTGGAGACGCTGTATCATTACTGCGAGATTGCCCGTGAGCTGACCATGAAAGACGAGTGGAAAGTCGGCCGTGTCATTGCAAGACCGTACGTCGGAAAGAAAAAAGGAGAGTTCGTCCGCACCGCAAACCGTCACGACTACGCTGTCAAACCGACGGGAAAAACCGTGCTCAACGCGATGCAGGAGGCAGGATATGATGTCATCAGCATCGGAAAAATCAACGATATTTTCTGCGGCGAGGGCATCACGGAGAGTCTGAAATCCAAGAGCAGCGTCCACGGCATGGAGCAGACGATTGAGACGGCAGGAAAAGATTTTACCGGACTGTGCTTTGTCAACCTCGTCGATTTCGATGCACTCTGGGGCCACAGAAGAAACCCGGAAGGCTACGGAAAAGAGATTGAAAAATTCGATGTGAACCTTGGAAAACTGCTGGAGCAGTTAAAAGACGACGATCTGCTCCTAATCACGGCAGACCACGGCAACGACCCGACTTATACTGGAACGGACCACACCAGAGAACAGGTGCCGCTCCTTGCGTACTCACCGTCTATGAAGGAAAGCGGCCTTCAGGAGACGAAGGACACCTTTGCCGTGATCGGCGCATCCGTTGCAGAAAACTTCGGAGTGGAAATGCCGGAGGGAACGATCGGAACGTCGATTCTCCCGGAATGGAAGTAACTGCTTGACACTGCAGCAGTTACGATATGTGGTAACCGTAGCGGAGATGGGAACCATCACAGAGGCGGCAAACCGGCTGTACATTTCCCAGCCGAGCCTTACAAATGCGATTCATGAACTTGAAAAAGAGATGAACCTTGTGATTTTCAACCGGACAAACAAGGGAATCACCCTCTCGAAGGAGGGAGATGATTTTCTTGGCTACGCGCGTCAGGTGCTTGAGCAGGCGGCGATCCTGGAGGATAAGTACAAGGGAAAAGACGGCGGAAAGAAACAGTTTTGCGTGTCGACGCAGCATTACTCCTTTGCCGTCAATGCGTTTGTGGATCTGATCCAGAAATATGGACAGAAGGAGTACGATTTCAGCCTCCGGGAGACACAGACGTACGAGATCATCGAGGATGTGGCGCGGATGCGCAGCGAGATTGGGATTCTGTTTTTAAACGATTTTAACGAAAAGGTGCTGACGAAGCTTTTAAAAGCGCAGGAACTGGAATTTCATCTTCTGTTTGTCGCAAGGCCGCACGTTTTCATCAGCAGAAATCATCCGCTGGCACAGCAGACGGTGATCACCAACGAAGAACTCGAAGAATATCCGTACCTCTCGTTTGAGCAGGGTGAGCACAATTCGTTCTACTTTTCTGAGGAAATCTTTTCGGCATCGGAGCGGAAGAAAAACATCCGCGTGCGCGACCGTGCCACGCTGTTCAACCTTCTGATCGGCCTGAACGGATATACCGTGTGCAGCGGCGTGATCGACAAAAACCTGAATGGAAAGGACATTATCGCCGTTCCGCTCGCCGATGAGAGCGAAATGCGGATCGGCTACATCACACATAAAAAAGGAAGACGCAGCAGCATTGGCGTTGCGTACCTGGAATGTTTAAAAAAATATCTGGAGTAAACAAAGAACAGGCTGTCCATAGCTTGAAACTATGGGCAACCTGTTTTTTTCAGTATTTTTCAAATCGGAAACTGTCGCGTATAATACAGTTTGTCGAAAGGACAACAAACACTTTGGATGAAAACGAACAGGAAGAGGAGAAGGCTATGCAGACATCAGTGATTGGGTTTCCGAGAATCGGTACCCTGCGGGAATTAAAACTTGCTTCTGAAAAATATTTTCGGAACGAGATCAAAGCGGAGGAGCTGCTGCAGACAGCAAAAGATCTGCGGAAAGCACATTGGATGACACAGAAAGAGGCCGGAATTACGTTTATTTCCAGCAACGATTTTTCACATTACGATCTGGTACTCGATACGGCCGTACTGCTTGGAATCGTTCCAAAACGGTATCAGGAGCTGCAGTTATCCGCACTGGATACCTACTTTGCCATGGCAAGAGGATATCAGGGTACATCCGGTGATGTAAAAGCACTGGCAATGAAAAAATGGTTCAACACCAACTACCATTATATTGTACCGGAAGCAGAAGATGACACCGTCATCCATCTTTCCGCGTCCAAGCTTTTTGATGAGTATGCGGAGGCAAAAGAGCTTGGCATTGCGACAAAACCGGTTGTGATTGGAGCCTACACGATGCTGAAGCTTTGCAGATTCACCGGAGTAAAGAAAGCGGAGGATTTCATCGGGGATCTCACAGCAGCCTATCAGGAACTGCTGAAGGAGTGTCAGAAACAGCAGATTGCCTGGGTACAGTTTGATGAGCCGGCCCTTGTCCGCGATATGGATGCGCAGGATGTGGAGTTGTTCCACCGCCTTTATGACGCGGTTCTGCAGGAAAAAGGAAACTGCCGTGTTCTGGTGCAGACATATTTCGGTGATGTAAGGGATGTTTACCAGGATCTCACAGCAATGGATTTCGACGGAATCGGCCTTGATTTTCTGGAGGGAAAAGAGACGGTGCGCCTGATCGAAGCGTACGGCTTTCCGGCTGACAAAATCCTGTTTGCGGGACTTGTCAATGGAAAGAATATTTGGAAGAATCATTACGAGAAAACACTGCAGACGGTGAAAGGCCTGCAGGAAAAGAACATTTCTGTCGTACTTTCCACTTCCTGTTCTCTGCTTCATGTGCCTTACACGCTGAAGCATGAAACAAAGCTTCCAAAGGAATGCAGCGCTTATTTTGCTTTTGCGGAGGAAAAGCTGACGGAGCTGCAGGAACTTGGAGTTTTAGCAGACCTTGCGGACTATACAAAAGCGGAGAGTTATCAGAACAATCACAGACTTTTTGCGGAGAAGAGAGACTGTGAAAATGACGGGGTGCGTGAGCGCCTGTCCCGCATCACCGAACAGGATGCCGTACGTCTGCCGAAGCGGAACGAGCGGCAGAAACTGCAGAAAGCCGAATTTGGCCTGCCGGAGTTTCCGGCCACAACGATCGGTTCCTTCCCGCAGACCAGGGATGTCAAAGCAAATCGTTCGGCTTACCGGAAAGGGGAAAAGACGAAGGAAGAGTACGAAGCCTTTAATCGTGCAAAAATTGCGGAGTGTGTTGCATGGCAGGAGGAGATCGGACTCGACGTGCTGGTACACGGCGAATATGAGAGAAATGATATGGTAGAGTACTTTGGCGAGGCGCTTGGCGGTTTCCTGTTCACAGAGAAGGGCTGGGTACAGTCGTATGGAACCCGCTGCGTAAAACCGCCGGTTATCTGGGGTGATGTATACCGTAAGAGTCCGATTACCGTTGCCTGGTCTGTTTATGCGCAGTCCCTGACGAAAAAAATCATGAAGGGAATGCTGAGCGGCCCGGTTACGATCCTCAACTGGTCGTTCCCGAGAGAAGATATCTCCATCAGGGAATCGATATCTCAGATTGCCCTGGCGATCCGCGACGAGGTGCTCGATCTTGAGGCGAATGGAATCCGCATGATTCAGATCGACGAGGCTGCCCTTCGCGAGAAGCTGCCGCTGCGGAAATCAGACTGGTACAGCGAGTATCTTGATTTTGCCATCCCGGCATTCCGCCTGACACACAGCGGAGTCGAAGCGGAAACTCAGATTCACACCCATATGTGCTACAGTGAATTCACCGACATCATCCCGGCCATCGACGATATGGATGCGGATGTCATCACCTTTGAAGCATCGCGTTCGGATCTGCAGATTCTGGATTCCTTAAGAGAAAATCATTTTGAGACAGAGGTTGGACCTGGCGTTTATGACATTCATTCTCCGCGTGTTCCGTCTGTGGAGGAGATGGTGCAGAGCCTTACGGTGATGCTCACAAAAATTCCGAAAGAGAAACTGTGGGTCAACCCGGACTGCGGACTGAAAACAAGAGGTGTGCCGGAGGCAGATGCGAGCCTTCGGAATATGGTAAAAGCGGCAGAGGAAATCCGGAAAAAATTCAGTTAAATATTCAGCGAAGGCGGTAGGAGCCTTTGGATAGCTTCGTGAGCCGTCCCTCTTCCAGCAGTTTTTTTAAAACGCGCTGGAGCTGGCGGCGGCTGCAGTGGAGCTGCATGGCCATTTTTTCTACACCGGAAAAGGTCTGATCCGGGCAGCGCTTTGACAGATAGGAGAGGAATGCTTCCTCAAGCGTGGAAAAATTGGACTGAGAGCTGGAATAAAGCATCAGTTTTTCTGTGACAGAGGTTAAAAGATAACGTAAAAAGCGGTTGTCGTCAAGCAGAAACTCTTTGGCGGTACCAAGCGGCAGGACAATACAAAGCGCGGTGGTGCGTGCCTCAATCTGGTGCGTATCATCGCGCTTTCCGCAGAATTCCATATCGCCGATGCAGGTAAAGCTGTCGAGATAGCCGATCGGATAGCTGGTGCCGGCGGCGCGGTTGGCACTGATCTCAATGGAGCCGTTCACAAGAAATGAGAGATATTCCTCAGGGTTCAGTATGTCGAGGCGTTCTCCCTTTTCAAACTGGTACAGGGAAAAGGCGAGATCCGGGGTGTTAAAAAGCGACGGAATCTCATATTTCTGAAGATAAAAGTCCAGCAGAGCCGGATCAAAGATTCGTTTCATAGAAAAAATCCTCTCTTAAAGAATCTGTTTTTTCTTCCTTATTGTGACACATGACACAATAAAAAGCAAGAAAGTCTGCTAAAATACACGAGGACAAAAGGAAAGTTACAGTTCACTCAGCAGTGAAACACTTGCTGTTTCGCCGCGTGAGAAAGTGATTCAGGAAAAAGTGAGAAAAGGGGAGTTTTCAAAATGGAAAATGAATTGTTTGAGAAAATCAAAGTGTCAAAAGCATATATGACGCTCGCGCTCCCGGTCGTGCTCGGCATGGTGGTATCGCTGATCTATAATATGGTAGATACCTTCTTCATCGCGCGGACCGGAAACACCGCACTGATCGCCGGCGTATCGCTCGGCACGCCGATTTTCACGCTGATGATCGCACTCGGAGACATCTTCGGTGTCGGCGGCAGTTCCGTCATTTCGCGTCTCTTCGGCAAAAAAGAGTACGAGGACGGAAGAAGGATCAGTGTATTCTGCTTTTATGCGGCGATTGCTGTCGGCATTGTGGTCAGCATCATCCTGCTTGCGGCCAAACAGCCGATTCTTGGTCTTCTCGGCTGCGATGAGACGACGTGGCAGTATGCGGGGGACTATTATCAGTGGATTGCACTCGGCGCACCGTTTATCATTGTCCAGCTGACACCGAACAACCTGGTGCGCACCGAAGGTTTTGCCAAAGCATCCATGATCGGAACGATGATCGGAGCCGTGGTCAACATCATTCTCGACCCGGTTTTTATCTACACCCTTGGTCTGGGAGCGGCAGGTGCTGCGATTGCTACGGTGCTTGGCAATATCTGCGGCGATATTTTCTATGTGATTTTTATAATAAAGAAATGCCGTTATCTCTCCGTCGATTTCCGGAAACTGAAAGTGACCGGCGCGGAAGTCCTCGCCGTCCTTGCGATCGGCATTCCGGCCTCTGTCACCAACTTCATGCAGAGCATCGGCGTGACGCTGACGAACCGCTTTTTACAGCCGTATGGAACAGATAAAGTCGCAGCGATGGGAATTGCCCTCAAAATCATCATGATCTCCGTTCTTGTCATGGTTGGCTTTGCTTTCGGCGGACAGCCACTGGTCGGATACAACTATGGCGCAAAGAACAAAAAACGTTTCAACGAGACAATCCGTTTTGCCTTCCTTCTGGAAGTGCTGACCGGTGCCGGAATGGCGATTGTGCTCGGTGCGGCGGCTCCGCTTCTGGTGGGACTGTTCTTAAAAGATGCCAGTGTAATCACAGTCGCACAGCAGATTCTCCGTGTCCAGCTCATCGGCATGCCGTTTGTCGGTATTGTGCTTGCCTCCACCTGCATTTTCCAGGCGATTGGAAATGGGGCAGGCGCGCTGATTCTCTCTGCAGGACGTCAGGGCGTGATTTTTGCCATTGTCATTATCTGTGCATCAAAGATCGCCGGATTTTCCGGTGTTATTGCCTCCCAGCCGGTTTCGGATTTCCTGACGGCGCTTGTGGCAGTGATGATTCTGCTGCAGTGGAAGAAAAAAGCACTTGCAGATTAAAAATTTTGAAAAAAGCAGTAAAGCGGCTGCGGTCAGAGTTCCCAGGGTGGGAGCCGGCTGCAGCTGTTTTTGCGCATGCAGAAAATAAAACGATGTGCCCATGTCAAAAACACGTAAAAGTGACGAAAAACCGTCATGCAATTCGTCAGTATTACGGGATTGCATTCCGGGAGAACAAGATATAAAATGGCATGAGATTCGACAAAAAGGGGAAGCAAAAACATACGACAATAGGGAGGACATCACATGGCAACAAAGAAAAGTGCAGTAAAAGATCTGACAAACGGCAGCCCGGTAAAACTGATTCTGGGGTTTGCACTGCCGCTGCTGCTCGGCATGCTGTTCCAGCAGTTTTACAGCATGGTCGATACGATTATTGTAGGAAAATTCTTAGGCGCGAAAGCGCTCGCGGCTGTTGGCAGTACAGGTTCGATCAACTTCATGATCGTGGGATTCTGTATGGGAGTCTGCAACGGATTTGCGATTCCGGTTGCGCAGATGTTCGGTGCAGGAGAT
>ULYO01002834.1_pt1 | contig 10529 bp, 5 predicted proteins | sample 1962281 | NCBI WGS metagenome assembly ULYO01 (sample SAMEA4835866, study PRJEB28245) | human gut metagenome | biome: gut microbiome; material: fecal sample | place: Denmark | collected 2008 | reverse complement strand
TTTGATGATAAGTTGCAGATTTCTTGTGATTTTCTTGGTGGTTTCGAAGAAAAAGCGTATTTTTGTGGCAGAGTTAAACGTTTAAAAGGAGAAGATTATGGCATTAGAGATAAGAAGCATTCCTGTTTTGACAGGTGAGACCGCTGAACGATTTGTTCGTGAGGCAGAGGAGAATGAACGCAATCCACAAAGAAAGGCATTGCGAATGTCATTTGATGACGTTGAGAAGATTTTGATTCGTTCAACTGCTAATTTGAAAGCGCATGGAGGAAAGAGTCCTTTTGCAAAGTAATTGCTCTCTTTATCGAGTTACGACAAAAGAGGAGCTTGATACTTTTAGCTGTGGCGATAAAGACCTTGATGACTTCTTTCATCGAGAGGCTTGTCTCTATGATGGGCAATTATTAGGGAAGACATATTTCTTTGCAACTGAAAGAAGTGGTAAGGATGAAATAGTCTGTGCCTTTACATTAGCTAACGACAGTATCAAGGCAGCTTTAATTCCAAATGCTTCAAGAAATCGAATACAGAGGAAAATTCCTAATTCTAAAAGAACAAGGAGTTATCCTGCAGTATTGATTGGAAGACTTGGAGTAGCCAAGGATTTTCAAAGTACTCATGATGGTATTGGATCACAAGCGATAGACTATATCATATCTTGGTTTTTGTTACCAGACAATAAGACTGGTTGCCGTTTCATTGTTGTTGATGCTTACAATAAGGAAAATGTGCTTCATTTTTATGAAAAGAATGGCTTCAAATTCTTGTACTCTACAGAAGATTTAGAGAAAGAAGCAAATCATATTCCTGAAGATGAGTGCTTAGAGTCAAGAATGATGTATCTTGATTTGTTGGGTTATATAAGATAAAAAACAAGAGGTAATCTTTTGGATCCTTCTTAACTCTTTTTTGTCCCACAGATCTCACAGATTTACACAGATGGGGCGGGTGTGAAGTCCGCAGTGAATGATAGGCAATTGCTCATTCGCACACGGATCTCACGGATCTCACGGATAGGGCAGACGTAAAGTCTGCAGTGCTGTATTTCTACCTCTCCGTCTCTCCTGTAAGGAGAGCTCCACCTTTCTCACCGAGCCTCTCTTCAATAGTCTTTACAACCCCTTCGGTTCCCCTTGTAGGGGACAGAAACCATTCTCGAAATGAGAAGGATGTAACCGCCCTCTGTGCTGTTTTTTCGAAAATCACCCCGTCCCTCTTTACCCTTAAAGAGGGCTCCACCTCTCACCCCGACCCTCTTCAATGGTCTTTACACCCCCTTCGGTTCCCCCGTTTGCGGGGGACAGAAACCTTAGGAGCGAGGGAGGAAACCGCCCTACTCGGTGCTCAGAACCGCTTCGCTCTAAGGTTGGCGGACCATCAAAGGTCTTCGCCATATTTTGCGGGATGGGACCGCCTGGGGAAAGCTTGCTGAGGTAGGGAACTTTTGCATCAATTAAATCTTTATACTGCATAAACCATGAGAATAACTGAGGAAGAAATCGGTGATTTGTAGAACTTTTATTCGGTGATTTACCGCTGACTTTCTTGCTGATGGTGGAGAGGTACTTCGGTGTGATACTGATATCAAGAGCAGCGTGGCTGTAGGATGAATATAAAAAGAATATAAAAGGAAAAAGCGTGCAAGCCACATCATAGTCGCCTGCACGCTTTTTTTGTCATCTAAATTTCTGATGATTTCCAATCGAACACGATGGTGTTGTCATCTTTGATATTGAAGCTCATACCTACCTTGATAATTTCCTTGCCGCTCATGGCAAAGGCATCGGCATAATGCTTGCTTTCTATCTGCTCAAGAGCCTCCTGGGCAGTCTTTCCAAACTTCAGCTCCATTACATAGATAGTATCGTCCGTCTCCATGGTTATATCAATTCTCCCCTTTGACGTATGTTGCTCCACTATAATCCTGAAATTCGTGAGCAAGGCAAAGATGATATACATCGTTTGCTGGTCATGCCCTTCGTAATGGGTGTTGTTGCAATAAGGCACCGTCTCCCAAAACGATTTCAGCAACTGTAATGCTTCGTCTATCTTGCCCTGTTTAATAAGCACCGACATTTTGGCGATGGTAGTATTACACATCGCAGTCTTTGAGGTCAGATAATGAGGCAACAAACTTCTGTACAATCCAACTCTTATTTCCTTGTTGGGAATGGCTAGGGTATAGAGCTCCGTTTCTTCATCATAATCCTTGATGGTGATGTAGCCACTCTGATAGAGCAGCGGCATGATGGTGGTCATGGTTTCCGTGGCAGCATCAAAGTCATCCTTTCCGGCTTCCATACTCTCGCCCAGGTTCGCTGGCAGAAAGTTGAAATTGCGCATCATATTGATCAGATAAGTAGGAGTGCCTGATCCAAACCAGTAGGAATCAATCTTCTGCTTGGCAAAGCAGGTTAATAAGCTGAACGGATTATAAACGTCTGGAGAAGGCCATGTAAAATGATAGCCGTCATAATTATCCTTTAACTTAGCTAACGTCTGCTCATACGATAAGTTTAATTTTTCAGCAAGTGCCTCTATGTCATCCCGCATTCCGTTCACCAGTTCATCTTCCGTAATTCCGCAAATGCCGGCATACGGCTCGTCCATACTGATATTGGTGATGTTGTTCAATTCGCTGAAGATGCTGAGCTGAGAGAATTTGGTGATGCCTGTGAGGAATACGAAGCGGAGCAATTTCTCGCATCCTTTTAGCGGACTGTAGAAATTGCGCATGGCGTTGCGAAGTTCTTCCAGTTTTTCATCCTCGTGCACCACATCAAGCAAAGGGGCATCATATTCGTCAATCAGTATTACCACTTGCTTGCCCGTTTCCCTATAGGCAGTCTGGATAAGTGAGATGAGGCGGACGTTGGCATCAACAGCCGGATTCGTAATGCCCCATTTCTGCTCTTGTTCTGCAAGTTGCTGGTCGAAATATCTTTCCAGCTGGGCTATCTCCATGTGTTTGCCCATGCTCATATCGAAATGCAGCACCGGATAGCTTATCCAATCCTTTTCTAGCTTTTCGATGGCGAGTCCTTTGAAAAGCTCCTTCTTTCCTTCAAAATAGCTCTTCATGGTAGTCAGCAGCAGCGACTTTCCGAAACGGCGTGGACGGCTCAGGAAGAAATAAGTACCATCAGTATGTGCCATACGATATACATATTCCGTCTTGTCAATGTAGAACTTATCCTCTACTCGGATTCGTTCGAAAGTTTGTAATCCTATCGGATATAGTTTTCTTGCCATAATTGCTCGCCTTTCTTTTAAGTGATATTCTCTTTGTTGGCAAAGATACGAATAAATGGTGAAACCACCAAATTAAAAACATCTTTTCTTCATTTATGCCCCTTATCTCATTTCCTTATACCTTTTATTTCTTTTCTCCCTTCTCTTATTTCTTTTCTCTCCTCCTTTTATTTCTTTTCAGGCTTCCTCTTATCTCCTTTCTTCCTTCTTGCTGTATTAATAATGGGTTAATCTCGGGAAAAGTCTTGGTTGATTATAGGATAAAATGTTCTTTAACCCTATTGAAATCTCCGTTCATAGACGTTGAACCGCGGTTCAGCGTCTTTGAACGGCGGTTCAACGTCTTTGAACGGACATTCAACGTCTATGAACGGAGATTTTATCTAAGTATAAATGTTTCTTTTCTTAGTTGAAAGAACTGTTTTAGTAGGTTAAAATCCTTGTTTTACCCCTCTTCTTACTCTCATTCATTCGTTTTCTTGCTCTCATTCACCCGTTTTGTGAGGGTGTGTCATAAGCGATGGAAGCGCCTTTACCACGTCAGTACTAGCATAATAACCTCTCTGTGCCGTCACATCGTGAAGGCATCTACCCAGTCCTGTGCTCAGGCTAAGGGTCAGAAGATTGCCGTAAGATAGTATACTGAACTTGCGAATCTTGAATAAATTATATAGAAAAAAATCTAAAAACTTGGTAGTTATTTTGTTTTTTCGTATCTTTGCAATCGGAATTAAAATGAAATATACGTATGGCAAGTACCTGATATGCAAGGGGCATATATAGGTGAACTTAGCAAGTCACGATAATTTTGTTTTTTGTAATTAGACAAGCAATTATAGTAGATATGAACGATAGAAAATTACCAGTAGGCATCCAGTCTTTTGAAAAAATCAGAAAGGGTGGATATCTTTATGTTGACAAGACAGATATTATCTGGCAACTTGCCAATAGAGGGAAAAAGTATAATTACCTGAGCCGCCCACGCCGCTTTGGTAAATCTCTGTTGGTAGATACGCTCGAAGCCTATTTTCTGGGTAAGAAGGAACTCTTCGAAGGGTTGAAGATTATGCAGATGGAGAAGGAATGGGTGAAGCGACCTGTCATCAGGCTCGATATGAGTCGTGCTGGCGCAGAGCCGGAAACTTTACGCTCTTATCTCGACATCACTTTCGACAGATTAGAGAAGGAATATGACATTACACCTAAGCCAACCGCCAAACTTGCCGACCGTTTTGACGGCATTATCCAAACGTCATATGAGCAAACTGGACAACAGGTTGCCATCCTCATCGATGAATACGACTCTCCATTGCAGCATTCCTGGAAGACTCCACATCATGAAGCATGTACGGATATCTATAGAGAGGTTTTTGCCATTCTCAAAGCTGATGATAAATACGAGAAGTTTGTTTTCATTACCGGTATTACCAAGTTTACGCAGATTTCTCTTTTCTCTGTACTCAACAATTTGAGTAATATAAGCTTTGATTCTGAGTATGCAGCTCTTTGCGGTATCACGAAAGATGAACTCCTCTCAGATTTTAAATCGGAGATTAACAGGTTGGCTACAAAGAAAGGATGGACTTTTGATGAAGCCGTGGTACAGTTGACGGCATTCTACGATGGTTATCATTTCAGTCATGAAAATATGGTTGATATATTCAATCCATTCAGTCTTATCAATGCCCTCGCTGACTCCAGTCTAAAGAATTACTGGGCTTCATCTGGAGCAACCTCTTTGCTTCCTAAGTTTGTAGATGATATGGAAATTAGATTGAAGGATTTCGAGAAATGTCCGATAGACAGCGATACCTTGGAGACTTCTGATGTGACAGGTGGTGGAGCTGAACTTTTCCTCTATCAGTCTGGTTATCTCACGATAAAGGGATATATGGAAGGAATTTATTTGCTGGGCATTCCAAACTATGAAGTACGCAAGGCTCTATACAAGATAGTCTTGCCAGCCTTGACGCTGAAATCAAATGCGATAGTGATATCTACACAGAATATGTTGCTGTATTCTCTAAAAATTGGCGATTTGCCTGAAGCCATGAAATGTCTGAAGGCGCTTATTGCGGATGTGCCATACAGCAATAAGAAACTTGCCAGCATGGATATGGAAGAGAGGTACCGTCTTATCTTGAGTACCATCTTCAATGCTATCGGCTGCAGGGTGGAAGTTGAGAAGATGATTTCTACTGGTAGGATAGATATGGTGTTGGAAACCAATAACTTCATCTACGTTCTGGAACTGAAGCTGAGCAACAATGGAGGTATTGATACGGCAGCGGAGCAAATTAAGGCTAGACAATATGCCGAACCATTCAAGGCGGATAAACGCAAGGTAATAGCTATTGCTATAGAACTGGATGATTCTGGTAAAGGACTGGTTGATTGGAAGGAAGTTTAGAATCAAGAAATCCACAGCTGGCTTGAGTGCCTGCTGTGGATTTCTCTTGTTTATATTAAAGTGTAGGATTCTATAATACTGTCTTACTGATCAATCGTAATGGCATCGCCTTGTAGCGACCGGTGTTCTTTCCATCACTACCACTCACGAAACGTACGTTTGAGAAGTTCAGACTCTTGTTGTAAATATCAAAATACTTGTACCAAAATCCGTAGTCCGGACTTGTACTGGCAAAACCTTGTGTTCCTGATAATGGTGTTTGAGTCCACAAATCTACATGAATAGGATTTCGTAAAACCTCATTTTCCAAATATCCGCCGTAAGGTAAGTAAATTCTACTTAGTTGCGAGTCTGTTGTCTTAATTTCTGCACAACTGTATGTTTCGCCAGATGGTGTTGTCTTGGTTACTACCTGAATGGCGTGATCAGATCCATTGATCAAATCCTCGAAAACCTCCATCTTTGGGATTTCATATCCGCTAGGTGAAAGAGTTTTGGAAAGATTATCTGACTTACTTGTAGCAATGTAGAAGTAACCACCGATTGCTTTTTCGTTTCCCTCCAATGCTCTTGTCTCTCTAATGTAAGGACCATTATTCGATGCACCCAGATTGCGGTCGAGCATGAGATAAGTTTTGCCACTATTACCTTTCACCTTGACCACTTCATAATAGAACCAGCCTTGAACCAACTTACTGGTTTCTCCATCTTCAGCCATTTGATTATCTGTGTTCGAAATCTGATGAAAGATACCTGTATGATATACATCATAAGTAATCTTTACCCTAGCTGTATTCTTGATGTTGAAAGATGATTTCCAAAGAGAATTATCGTTACTATTATTCAGGGTCACTTTCCAGTATCCGCTACCATTATCTTCAACCGTAAATCTAGTATCGCTATTCTCATAGCTGTCACCATCCAACTTCTTGATGAGATAACTGTACGTATTGTTAACTGGGCTAAAATGCAAACCTTCATTCCTAACGACGGCGATGCCGCCGTCATGTATCTCTTCTGGCGTTATACCTTGCACTTTATCTAACCATGTGAAGTAATCATTTGTCAATTCATTCGATCCATCCCATAATGAAACCAGACGTTGATCATCTCTCTTGAAATCATAACCTTTCTGTATAATCTGAGCGGTGAGCACTAAGTCACCGGATTTAACTGTTAATGTGCCCGTTCTGCTTTCTTCCTGAGCATCGTTCTTATCTATAGTAAAGGTCAGGACATATTTTTTACCCTGAGTAGATTTGTTGGTTCCATCATTTGTATTCGTTTCTACAGCGGTAGGATTTGTATGTATCCACCTGTCTACAGGGGTAACCGTATAAAAACTACCATCGCTGCTGGTTGCTTCTTCCAAAGTCGTAACTACAGTTACTGTAGCATTGGTAGCTTCAGCGTCTACGTAAACTTTATCGCTAACACCCAGTTCATAATCCTTGCAGGCTATCATTTTGGTGATGGTAGGATTGTCATCAACTATTTGTGCCTCTATTCTGTTTTCCGGTTGTGCCTTGATGGCTTCCTCCTTAGTTCTGAAACCATAATCATTCACCTTGGTTACAGTGATGGTATAGTTATGGTTCCTCAAGAGATCAAATTGATCCGTCTTGGTTGTTGCATCCTTGTAAAGACCCACTTTATAGTAGCCTTCTACACCATTGTATTTAGCCTTGATGATAACGTTAGCTTTACCTGCAGAAGTCTCTGTTACTGCTACTTCACGGCTAGTTCCACCGCCGAAATCTGTGCTACTAAACTCTGTTGTCTCTGCTAAGGCACTGGTTGGGTCTGTATTATAATCAGCAGGGGCAATAGCACTCTTGGCAGCGGTATTAGTAATGATAAGACCAGCATCTTTTTCAGGAAAAACAGTCTTTACCGCTTCAGCTACTTTCAAGGTAACCTTGGCATATTGTCTCAACAGACTGACATTTGCCGTACCATCCAAGAGCTTCTGTAAAGATACGCTACCCCAACATACTGGGCTGTTTGTATCTATTGTTCTAGATGTAGCTAACGCAATGTCTTGCAAATCTTTTGCTTCTGTCTCACTGAGGTCACTAACGTTCGTTACCAGATGAACAGTAGACGTTCCTGATGGAATTTTGCTGATTGTTACCTTATATTTCCCTTCTCCGTCGGGACTTCCATAAGTTGCATCAGCCATATCTATATAGTTATTGCTTTTATCATAGAACACGGCTTTGATAGAATTGATGCTTTCCGTTGTTCCTGCTCTAGTACCTATTTTCTTTTCGGAGAAGTTGGGCAACTCAATGTTCAAGGTTACCCCCTCGGCAGGGATTTCATCCCCACTGAGTCCGATAGTCTCCATTGCATCCTTGCAAGAAACAAGGCAAAGGAGCAATCCCATCCATATCATTAAATGCTTTATCTTCTTCATTTTTCCCAATATTATTTATTTTGCACCATCAGGTATACCTTGATACCATGTTCCACCTTCGTAATAGCCAGTATCGTTTTTGAAACTCCTGCCATTAAAGAGAATGATACTTTGGCCTGTCTTTTTATCCGAAGAGGTGTATAATCTTATAGATTTCTCGTGTTCACCTTTTATCGCTTTGAGCGTTATGACAGTTTTATGCCATGAACCTACAGTACTTTTGGTGTAAGTTTTACCCTCTGTATCGAACATTTTGAACTGACCATTAGCTGCTATGCCATACTTTATGAACCAGCCATAGATTTCAGATTGAGTATATATAGTAATCTTAATATTCTCAATTTCTGGCTTTTCATCAAAAGCATGCCACATGGCGTCGGTTGTCGGGTCGAAAACAATCCAACCCTCATGATCCTCGTAATCGAAGAGAGGAATACCCGGCTCATTATGGTGTGGACAACGATGGGCTGCATAACCTTTACCTTCGTTAAAATGATTATTAAACATGAGTAAGGTTTCACCTGGTTTCATTTTTATATCTCCATCAACACCAGCGTCATGACTTATAGAAACTTTATTCACATCAAAAGTCCAGTAATACCAGCCAGGGTTGGCGTAATCCGCATTCATTTTATCACCTGGCCAGTTCTGTGTAAATTTCCAAACTTTATCACTCTTACCATTCGTTTCACCAATTTGGGTATATGCATAGAGACAATGGTTTGCTTCTTGAGGCTTAGTGAACGTATTAGCGTCAGTAGACCATAATGAGTCATACCATCCATCGTTCCAGTTGTTTGTACCACCTTCATCCAATGTTCCATTGTAGTTATTTTCAGCCTTACTGCCATCAGTATTATTATATGGTGTGCGATCATTAATAGCCCTGAAGTAGATATAATAATTACCTACTGCTGGCTTAACTGTAATCTTAATAGGCTTTTTAAAGTCATATTCTGCACCATATTTACCTGTAGTATAACCTCTTGGCTGAACATAAATGGTATGTTCAATGGATGTTTCTACTGGTTGGTCAGCTTTAATACTAAAGGTACCCTGATCAGTACCAGTCACCGAATTAGCCGTTATGGATGAAGTAATCGTTTTTCCACTTCCATTTGTATAGCTTATGCTGGATTTTGCCTCTGAGGCAGAAGTAGTTCCACCATCTGTAAATTCTAAGCCTCCAAGATTGGTATTGAAACTTATTATAACCTTGGGCATATTATCGCTTCCACTATAGATAGTTATCTCTTGTGGAGTTACATCAAAATATGGCTTTACATCATACTTTACATCAATGTATTTCTTAATGTTACCAGCCTTGATCCATACTTTAGCAGTACCTGTATATACACCACTATAGGCAGCATAGTTAATATCCTTATTTATTCTGAACTTAATCTGCTTTGTAAGTATATCCAGTTCTGGTATAATCAGATCTTTACCTTCTTTCTTTGTCTCACAACCAAGGTTTTCTTTTGTAATGGTTGCATTCGATTCATAGTTAATGGAATCAGATGTCGTTGACGTAACACTAGCCCACGGCTTGCTTACCCACAAAGTGGTATGGTTGAAGTCGGCGGAAATAGGCACCATTTCCCAGGGCTCTACACTTACCTTGCAATCCAGCTCCATATTACCGAGGGTCTTGATAGCACCGGTAATCTCATAGAAGGTACCGCGAGGGAATACGGGTACTTCTGTGCCATCCTTCTTATGACCCAAATCGATACGATAATTGTTGACTGCAGAATTTCCTACCTTACCATTGATGGTAAGATAACTGCGGTCGGATTCTGATGAGATATATCGCTCTGGGAGATAATAGGTCTGCTGGAAAAGCCATTTGCCCGCAGGGCTTACTGTTTCCGCTGTTCCTGTTCCTTCAATATCGTCTGTATTATTTGTTGCCGGCAGAGATCTGTTGTCTGTCCAATCGGTATAGTATACGGCAGCTCCAGATGATGCCTCATACGGAGTACTTTTAATACCATCCTTGTATATTTTATTATATGCATTATCTTCCCAAGTTGGAGTCTCAAATTTACCGCCCCAGTAAAGATGGGTAAAAGGAGAGAGCTTATAGGCAGAAATACTGTTGATGCTAAAGGGCTTGCCTCCGAAATTGGTTGCAACTTCTGCGTTACTTGGATCGAAGATAAGATTCAGCTTAACCTTTACGCATGTAAACTTCAGGTTAGCTGCAACCTCGGTATATTTCTTACCCGCAGCTTTAATCTCGGTTTCAGCAAGATTGCCTGTGGCATCCTTCTCTGGTTCGTAAATCATCGGGATATTGGTGCATACAGGCATACCTGTTGTACTTGTAGGTCTGTAATCGAGTACTATATTTTTGAGATCATTTTCTGTTTTGATAGTCTGACCACTCAACACCTTGTTCATATTGGCAACCACATAGATATGGTAAGTGCCCGGCTCGATATT
>ULYO01037771.1_pt1 | contig 10548 bp, 10 predicted proteins | sample 1962281 | NCBI WGS metagenome assembly ULYO01 (sample SAMEA4835866, study PRJEB28245) | human gut metagenome | biome: gut microbiome; material: fecal sample | place: Denmark | collected 2008 | reverse complement strand
CTGCCCCTGCGGCAGAAGATTCGCCAGAAGCGCGCCGCCTGCCGTCCCCAATAAAAAAGAAAGGCAGACAATGCCTATAATTCGTTGCAGCTGTTTGTCTGTCCTTCGTTTCTGCCTTTTCATTGCCATCCCCCCCTGATACAAGGTATGGCTCGTCTGTTTTAATTATGCGTTTTTTCTTGCCTGCCATGCAAAAAGCGCCGCAATGGTCTTTCCGTCCTTGATTTCGCCCTTATGAATCATTGCAATGGCTTCCTCCAAAGTATATTTTTCAATCTCCACAAATTCATCCGCATCCAGCTTCTGTGTGCCTGCGGTCAGCTCTGTGGCAAAGAAAAGCTGAATTTTTTCCGTACAGAAGCCGACAGAGGGATACAGCTCGCAGAGAAATTCCGCTCTGCCTGCCCTTTTGCCCGTTTCCTCCTCCAGCTCGCGCAGCACGGCTGCTTCGCCGCTTTCGCCCTCCTCTATCACACCGGCAGGGATTTCCAGCAGCATTTCCCGAAACGGATGCCGATACTGGCGGACAAACAGAAGCCTCCCATCCGTATCCACCGCAAGCACGCCTGCGGCATTTTTCTTGCGGATTACGGTTTCGCGATAGGCCTCACTGCCATCCGGCATCCGCAGCTTATCGACCGTAATCGTCACAATCTTCCCTTCATAGGTTTTCCTGCTTTCCAAAACCTCATAGCTCATTGGCTCGCTTCCTTTCTCCTGAAAAAGGCGGCACTCCCTTTATCGTTCAGATATAAGATGCGCCGCCTGCGTTTTCTTATTTCAATTCCTTTACCATTTCTTCGATTCTGTCCATGCCTTTTTTAATCAGCTCCATGCTCGTTGCATAGGAAAGGCGGATATAATCGGGCATGCCGAAATCGGCACAGGGCACAACCGCCACATACTTCTTTTCCAGAAGAATGGATGCGAAATCCGCCGCCGATTCGATTTTCTGCCCCTCGTATGCCTTGCCGTACAGTCCGGAAACATCCACAAACAGATAGAAGGCACCTTCGGGCTTGAGTGCGGAAATGCCGGGGATGGCTTCCTCTCTTTCATAAATGTAATCTCTGCGTTTTTTAAATTCCACGCACATTTCTGCCACACAATCCTGCGGACCATTCAGCGCAACCACCGTTGCCGCCTGTGCGATGGCGTTGGGGTTAGAAGCCATGTGGGACTGCAGGGATGCCATCAGCTTTGCAATCGGCAAGGGTGCCGCCGCATAGCCGATTCTCCAGCCTGTCATAGCGTAGCTTTTTGAAACACCGTTGATGACAATGGTTCTGTCATAAATATCCTGCCCAAGGGATGCAATGCTGATGTGCTGCTTATCATCCTCGTAAATCAGCTTTTCATAAATTTCATCGGAAACCACCAGAATATCATGGCTGACTGCAAATTCCGCCACCATTTCCAGATCTGCTCTGCTCATCACCTGCCCTGTGGGGTTGGAGGGTGTTGTCAGCACAACTGCCTTTGTTTTTGCAGAATAGGCATTTTCCAGCTCCTCCTTGGTCATCATGAAGCCGTTTTCCTTTTTCGTATGGATAATCACAGGCACACCGCCGGCAATACGCACCATTTCCGCATAGCTTAACCAGAAGGGCGCAGGAATAATCACCTCGTCCCCCTCATGCAGGATTGCCATGAAGGTATTCATCAGGGAATGCTTTGCGCCGTTGCTGATTACCACCTGTGCCGGTTCGTATTCCAGACCATTATCCCGTTTCAGCTTATCGCAAACCGCCTGTCTCAGCTCCGGTGTCCCTGCCGCAGGGGTATAGCGTGTCTGCCCGTTCTGAATGGCATCAATGCCTGCCTGCGCGATGTGTGCAGGGGTATCAAAATCGGGTTCACCTGCGCCGAAGGAAACCACATCCACCCCCGCTGCCTTCATTTCAGCCGCACGGGAGGAAATTGCCATTGTTGTAGAAGGTTTGATGCTCATTGCTTTTTTCGATAATTCCATTTTCTTCACCTCATTATTTTCTTTTGTACTCATGCCTGCCGTCTGCCAAGGAAGATACGCACCCCGAAGATGCCCATTGCCGCAAGGCAGACAACCATGAATTTGAGATACATCATCGGTCTCACCTCATCGCTGAACTGAATCCCGATGTCATTGCCAAAGCGAACCGTTGCCTGATAGGCAATCGCGCCATCGTTTACGGAATAGGTGATGCTGTCACCCGTTATGGTGTCGTTCCTCTCCGCATAAACAATATTTTCCGCAGGCTCCTCTCCCTGCACGCCGGTATAAAATTCCAGCTCCTTATATTTATCAAAAAACATGCTGCGTCCATAGGTTGCACATGCCCGCTTGCCGTCTGCCGTCTGCATGGCAAAGGTAATGCTGTTGCCATAGGTTTCGGAAATCACCTCACCCTCGCCGCTGACACTGCGCGCGGCTGCCTCCTTACGGAATACGCCCTCCAGCTCATCCGGCTGATAGGGATGCCGCCCGATGCCATTGAACAGCAGAAAGCCTGCCAATGCAACAACCACCATCGTCAAAACGCCTTTCAGCACTGCTTTTTTCGTATCCATCCCAACCGCCCCTTTTCTGTTTTTCTCAAAAATACTCTTTCTAGTTTCTTATTTTATAATGATATGGCAAGAATTACAATGAAAATTTGTGAATTTCGACCGAAAAAAAGAACGAATTGTCATACAACAAGCTTCGTTCTTTTTTCCTTCCTATTTATTTTCAGCTGATTTTTTTCGATTTTCCTTTTTCCTTAATGCGAAAATATTCCGACAGGGCGGCAATGAACTGCCCATTCGTGGGCTTTTCGGTCGGCAGATAGCCTGCAATCTCAAAATAAATCTGTGGCCCGTTCTTTTTCCAGACGCTTTCAATCGCATGGCGAATGGCACGCTCCACCTTGCTTGCGGTTGTTTTATACTGCTTGGCAATATCGGGATACAGCCCCTTCGTAATGCCGACCAGCACGTCCTGATTTTCCACTGCCATCATCACCGCTTTGCGAATAAAGTGATACCCCTTTATGCTGGCAGAGATTCCCATGCGACTGAGCAGAATGGAAATTTCGCTTTCCAGCTCCTCGAAAGGATTTTCTCTCCGCTCCGCTGCTTTCGATTTTGCTGCTTCCTTTGTTGGCGTTTCCTGCTTCAGCATCTGATGGATGCGCTCCAGCAGAAGCTCCCCCTGAATCGGCTTCGCCATATAATACTCCGCACCAAGGCTGATTGCCTGCCGCACCAGCTTATCGCTGTCAATCGCGGAAATAAAAATGCAGATACACGGAAGTCCCCTCTTTTTGATGTTTTCCAGAACCCATAAGCCATCCCGCTCCCCTAGCAGGATGTCTGTCAGAAGCACAGCAGGCTTTTTCTGTATCACCAAATCCAGCAGGGCTACACCGTTATCCGCCATGCCTACTACTGTCATATCCCCCCTTCTTTCCAGACAGCGCTTCAAGCGTTGCAGATAAAATCCGTCTCGATCCGCCAGTACCACTTTTGTTTTTTCCTGTTCTTTCATAAAATACACCCCAATTCTTACTTTGCTGCTCCTTCTCCAAAAGAGAAGGAGGAAGATGCCCCTCTTCCGTTTTTCATTATAAGATAATTTATCTGATTTTGCTACAGATTCCGAACGAAATACACAATTTTCAAACTAAAAAAGGTACAAAATAAATTGTTTTGACAAAAAAACAATCTTATCTTTATTTACTATCTGCTTTTTTCTACAAAAGAACAATATTTTTCCTCTTATTTTTGTGCTTTATTTCGGTTGTTTTCCACAAAAAAACCTCATACCGCAGAACAGACTCCACGGATATGAGGTTTAAAAATCGAATTATGTAATTTTTTGTCTGAATTGATTGCAGAAAATCAGAATTTCTTTCTTGTCAGAAAATCGGGAATCTTGATTTCGGATTCATAATCATAATCCAAATCTGCGAATCTTCTTGCGGCAGGACGTGCGTCCTCCTGTGCAGGCTCTTCGGAAGTCTCCTCTGTTTCCGCAGCATGTTCCTCTTCTCTTTCTGCTCTTTCTGCTCTTTCGCCTCTTGCAGCAATGGTTTCCGCAAAGGAACGTCTGGCAGGTGCTTCTGTGTGCGCTTCATCCTCCAGACCTGTTGCGATAACCGTAACCACAACCTCGTCATTCAGCTCTTCATTCAGTGTAGTACCGAAGATGATTTCTGCTTCGGGGTCAATAGCTTCTCTAATCAGCTCTGCTGCTTCCTCTGTTTCCATCAGACCAAGGTTCATGTCACCGCTGAAGTTAATCAGGATATGCTTTGCACCCTCGATGGTTGTTTCCAAGAGAGGGCTCTGGATTGCCATTTTCGCAGCAACCTCAGCCTTATTTTCACCGCTTGCGCGACCGATGCCCATGTGTGCAATGCCTCTGTTTGCCATGATGGTTCTGACATCGGCAAAGTCCAGATTGATAACGCCGGGCTTGGAAATCAAATCGGCAATGCCCTGTACACCCTGCAGCAGAATTTCATCCGCCTTGCGGAAGGCTTCTGTCAGGGTTGTTTTCTTATCAATAATGGAAAGCAGTCTCTGGTTGGGGATGATAACCAGCGTATCTACGTTCTTTTTCAGCTCTGCAATGCCCTTTTCCGCATTGCCCATTCTTTTCTTGCCTTCAAAATTGAAGGGCTTTGTCACAACGCCGACTGTCAGAATGCCCAGCTCCTTGGAAATGGACGCGATGCGGGGAGCCGCACCTGTGCCTGTGCCGCCGCCCATGCCTGCGGTAATGAATACCATATCGGAACCACGCAGTGCCTGCGCGATATCATCCTGTGTTTCATCCACGGAGCGCTGACCGATTTCAGGGTTGCCGCCTGCGCCCAGACCCTTTGTCAGCTTTTCGCCAATCTGGATTTTCGTTGCGGATTTGGATTTAGACAGAGCCTGTCCGTCTGTATTGATGGAAATGAATTCCACCCCATCCAAGCCGTCTTCAATCATTCTATCTACTGCGTTGTTGCCGCCGCCGCCAACACCGATTACTTTAATCTGCGCCATATTACTCATAGGGATATCTAATTCGAGCATGCTATAATCTCCTCCTAGGTTGTTCTGAAAATTTATCAACTTATATTATACACGAAAGAAAAGCCGATTGCCATAGCAAAAACAAGTTTTCCTGCGAATTTTTGCTTTTTTTAAACGCCTTTTTCCGTTTTTGTCAGTTATATTCTATCATAGTATCTTTTCTCTTTTTATTCAAGCAGAAAATCACAAATTCAGCAAAAAATATTTCAGTGCCGTTTTCTTTTTTCTCCGTCCCATCAGGTCAGGTATTGGAAGGTAACATTCGCCTTGGGGTTGTCCAATCCGCTGAGGTCTAAAATCCCTCTGTCCTCCTTGGGAATCGTTTTTACAATCTGCTGCATATACTGAATTTTCATATCGCCGTTCGTCATATTCCCCAGATGAATCTGCACCTGGTTCACATAGGCATAAATATCCTTCGGCTTGGAAACATCAATTTCCACCACCTCATCCAGAAGCTCATATTTTTCCATCAGCTGCGAAATTTCCAGAATCACTGCAAGCGCATCCGTATTCTGCACGGGAAGGATTTCCCCCTCCGTAAAGCTGTCAAATTTCAGCCCCTTGACCAGCGGCAGTGCATCCCTGCAGCTACCCGCCACCTCAAGCACACGCCCTTCCTCGTCTATGTAGAGGTACGACCCCATATAGGGCACATACCCTCTCGCCTTTCTTTCCTTTATCGTGATTTTCATGGTATGGGGCAGCTTGGCGGAAAGCTTCGCAGAAGCGATATACGGACTTTTCTCAAGCGTTTTTTCCGCTCTGCCTTTGCTGAACAGAAGCAGATTATCCCCCTTGGAAAGACCGATTTTTTCGCAAAGCTCCGATGTCGTAAACTGGCTTGCGCCCTCCACCTCTATTTTTTTCACCGAAAACAACGGCGAAAACAGCACGCATGCAGCCACAACCACCACAAGCACCAGCGCAATCACGATTTTCTGGTCAAGCCCCTTTTTCTGCGGCTTTTTCTGATAGTAGCCGATTTCCTCCATCAGGTCAATATCAAGCATTTCCTGTGATTTTTTCTGTCGTTTGTTCTTCCGATGAAACATATCGTATCCTTTCTGTTCTATCAGCCCTGCTCTGTCAGCCGAATCTCGCCGCCCAGAAGCGAAAGCGCAGTCTCTATTTTTTCATAGCCACGCTCCACATATTCCGCGCCATGCACAAGGCTTTCGCCCTCCGCCGCAAGTGCCGCGCACAAAAGCGCCGCCCCACAGCGCAAATCCCTGGCAAAAACCTCCGCACCAAAGAGCCGCTCCACGCCGAAAACCGAAGCCCTTCTCCCCTCGATGCGGATATCGGCTCCCATGCGGCAAAGCCCCTCTGCCTGCGAAAAACGGGCTTCAAACACTGTTTCACTAATCATACAATGTCCTTTCGCCAATGTCAATAAAGCCATCAGCAAAGGCTGCATATCCGTCGGGAAGGCAGGAAACGGCCCTGTTATAATCGAAAAATCCGACAGCAGCCGCCTTGGCGGACGCATCCACAGGAGACCTCCCTCCTCCCAGAAAAGCCGACAGCCCGTCATCCGCAGGGCTTCCGAAACCGCGCCAAGCTGCTCCCGTTCCAGTCCCTTCAAGCATAGCTCTCCCCCTGTCATGGCGGCGGCGCACAGAAACGTACCGCCCTCGATACGGTCGGCAGGAATCGTGAAACCCGCCCCATGCAGCCGCTTCACCCCCTCAATCAGAAGGCTGCCCGTTCCCTCGCCGTAAATCTCCGCCCCCATGGCACGCAGAAACCGCACCAGAGCTACAATCTCCGGCTCTCTCGCAGCGTTATGCAGCACCGTTGCCCCCTCCGCGCACACCGCCAGAAGCAGAATGTTTTCCGTTGCACCCACGCTCGGAAACGGCAAATCAATCCTGCATCCCTGTAACCGCTCCGCCCTGCAATCAAGAATCTCGTTCTCCTCCGCAATGGAAACGCCCATCCTGCGAAAGGCGGCAAGGTGCAAATCTATCGGGCGTTTGCCAATCGCACAGCCACCGGGATACGCAATCCTGCCCGCACCGCTTCTGCCGAGCATTGCCCCCAGAAAAAGGATGGAGGAACGCATTTTTCGCACGGCTTCGCCGCAAAGCGTGGCCGCCTGCATATCGCGGCTGTCTATCACCGCCGTCCGCCCCATCAGTGTAACAGAGCAGCCAAGCTCCCGCAAAATTTCCAGCGTCTGCGAAACATCTCGAATCTGCGGCAGGTTTTCCAGAACCACCTCATCCGCCGCAAGCACGCACGCCGCCAGAATGGGCAAAGCGGCATTTTTGCTCCCCCGCACCGCAAATTCTCCCTCTATCCGCTTCCCGCCCCGCACCAGATATGTCCCCATGGCGTTCCCTCCAAAAATTCCTTTACCCTCATGCTATCGGCAGAGAGCCTATTCGGTGCGTGTTTTATATTTACAAAAAAGAGAAAAACAGCTAAAATCAAGAGAAAACGATACTTTTGGACAAAAAGGAGTGCTTCAGATGGAATTAAAAAGAAATATCCTTGATATAAAGGGCATAAAGGTGGGACAGGCGGAAAATCCGACTGCGAAAACAGGTGTAAGCGTTGTGCTTGCGGAGGATGGCGCGATTTGCGGCGTGGATGTGCGCGGCGCAGGCCCCGGCACGAGAGAAACCGACCTCTTAAACCCCATCAATACCGTGGAGAAGGTGCATGCCGTTGTGCTTGCGGGCGGCTCTGCCTTTGGTCTGGAGGCGGCAAGCGGTGTCATGAACTGGCTTGAGAAAAAGGGCATCGGCTTTGATGTCGGCGTAACAAGCGTACCCATCGTCCCCTCTGCGGTGCTGTTTGATTTGGAATATGGGGATGCCTTCGTTCGCCCCGATAAGGAAATGGGCATGCAGGCATGCGAAAACGCCTCCGATTCTGTCCTTCTGGAAGGTGATTACGGCGCAGGCTGCGGCGCAACGGTCGGCAAGCTGCGCGGCATGGCGCATTGCACAAACAGCGGCATCGGCTCATGGAGCGAGGAAACGCCAAACGGGATTCGCGTGGCAGCGCTGATTGCGGTCAATGCCATCGGGGATGTTTACGAAAACGGCAGCATCATCGCAGGCACAAGGGCAGATGACGGCAGCTTTACCTCTACAGAGGAGGGCTTTTTGCAGATGGCATCCAATTTTTCCATCAGCGGCAAAAACACCACCATCGGCGTAGTCGCAACCAATGTGAAGCTGACAAAGGCACAGGCAACAAAGGTGGCAGGCATGGCGCACGACGGACTGGCACGCTGCATCCGCCCGATTCATACCTCCCTTGACGGGGATACGATTTTCTGCCTTTCCACAGGCGAGCTGGAATTCCCCGAAAACCCCGTAGATACGGTCGGTATCCTTGCTGCAAGGGTAGCGGAGCAGGCAATTATCCGCGCGGTGAAGGCAGCAAAATAATTTTTCGGAAAATATCGATTTTCTGTTTTCCGATTCCCTTCGCTATGGTACAATAAAATATCATAGTAAATATCATACAGAACAGTTACATGGTTATCAGCATTAGGAGGTACTTATGAAGCAGGACATGATTTTGATTCTGGATCTGGGCAGTGAGGAAAATCCCAAGATTGCCCGCGAGATTCGTGCATTAGGAGTTTATACGGAAATTCATCCCCACGATATTACCGCAGAGGAGCTGGCAAAGCTGCCCGGCGTAAAGGGGATTATCTTAAACGGCGGCGTGAACCGCGTGGTGGATGGCGTGGAAATTGATGCATCCGAGGCGGTTTACAACGCAGGCCTTCCTATTTTAAAGGCAGACCATAAGGGCGGCGCGGCTTTCCCTGCGGATGATGCAGAAAGAGAAACAGTTCTGAAGCATTTCGTATTCGATACCTGCAAGGCAGAAGCCAACTGGAACATGGAAAACTTCATTGCCGACCAGATTGAACTCATCAAGCGTCAGGTTGGCGATAAAAAGGTTCTGCTGGCGCTCTCCGGCGGCGTGGATTCCTCTGTTGTTGCGGCGCTTTTGATTCGTGCCATCGGCAAGCAGCTGACCTGCGTGCATGTAAACCACGGTCTGCTGCGCAAGGGCGAGCCCGAACAGGTGGTTCAGGTGTTCCGCGATGAAATGGATGCAAACCTGATTTATGTGGATGCGGTTGACCGCTTCCTGGATAAGCTGGCAGGCGTTGCCGACCCCGAACAGAAGCGTAAAATCATCGGCGCGGAATTTATTCGCGTATTCGAGGAGGAAGCAAGAAAGCTGGAAGGCATTGAATTCCTCGGTCAGGGAACGATTTACCCCGATATCATCGAATCCGGCACAAAAACCGTAAAGGTAATCAAATCTCACCATAACGTCGGCGGTCTGCCTGAGGATTTGAATTTTGCACTGGTAGAGCCTCTGAAAATGCTGTTTAAGGACGAGGTGCGTGCCTGCGGCAAGGCTCTGGGTCTGCCCGACAGCATGGTTTACAGACAGCCCTTCCCCGGTCCCGGTCTGGGCGTGCGCTGTCTGGGTGCCATCACAAGAGACAGACTGGAGGCTGTGCGCGAATCCGATGCCATCCTGCGTGAGGAGTTCGCAAAGAACGGTCTGGAGGGCAAGGTTTGGCAGTATTTCACCGCTATCCCCGATTTGAAATCCGTAGGCGTGAAGGATAATAAGCGCGTGGATGAATGGTGCGCCATCATCCGTGCCGTAAATACAATCGATGCTATGACCGCAACCGTAGAAAATGTACCCTTTGAGCTGCTGCAGCATATCACCGACCGTATCACACATGAGGTTAAGGGCATAAATCGCGTGCTGTTCGATTTGACACCCAAGCCCACCGGTACGATTGAATGGGAATAATCTGAACAATTTCCGGAAACCCATTGAAACTTAAAAAGGCCTTGCTCATCTGCTTGGATGAGCAAAGTCTTTTTTTATGTCCTTATTTTTCTCCTGCCCTTTTCCAATACTCAAGCTGAGGCAGCAGCTGCCGCAGATAGGCGCGCACCTCCTCCTCTGTGTACGCGTCCTTCGGCATATTTTTCACGCACACCTCAATCAAATCCTCCATATCGCTGTACAGATACACCCCATCGGCGTAGCACCATTTGCAGTAATCCTCATTCAGAAAGCCGTCCTTTTCCCTGCTGATGCTGTCATCCGCAAGCGGCATGCCGCAGCATTGGCAAATCAGCTCTCTCGGCGAGCCAAGCAATGTGTTGATGGACACATCGAACAGCTTGGATAATCGCTTTAATGTCTCGGTATTCGGAATCGTATCTCCCCTTTCCCAACGGGATACCGCCTGTCTGGTCACAAACATCCTTTCCGCCAGCTCATCCTGCGAAAGCCCTGCCTTTGTGCGCAGCTGCAATAAAATATCCTTTGTTTCCATACTTTTTGTTTCCATAGCCTTCACCACCTTTTCTCCAGTATACTCGAACCGCCGCCTTGGCGCAAGCAACGCGCAGTTGCCGCGGAGGGATTGCCCTACACCACGCCCTCCTCTCTCGTTCTGTAGTTCCGCCCTTCGCCCCATCCGATTTTCAG
>ULYO01063969.1_pt1 | contig 10570 bp, 10 predicted proteins | sample 1962281 | NCBI WGS metagenome assembly ULYO01 (sample SAMEA4835866, study PRJEB28245) | human gut metagenome | biome: gut microbiome; material: fecal sample | place: Denmark | collected 2008 | reverse complement strand
ATTGTTGGTCGCCTTAGTCAGGAAGTAGTTAATCGCCAGGGTATCGTTGCAGGTCATCAGTACATTTGTGATACGATGGAGCGCGAAGGTGGCTGTCTTGAGCCGGGTGAATATCACATCATGGTGGCTAAATGCAAATGCTTCGCCCGCCAGATGCTTTTCCTCGAACCGATAAGGGATGATTCTTCTTCATCTTCCTCTCTTCCTCTCCCCGAAACCTGCAAGCTTTGCCGAATGGAGCGCAAGAGTCATGAGTTCGGGTGTCTGGAAGAGCTTTATGCCCTTCCTTGTCCCATGATACAGCCGGGCAATGGTCCGTTCCGTCTGCGCCAGGGTGGCATCCTCATCGGCGAGGCCCATGCGCCCGGGTTCGTACTGAGGAGCCAGGAACTCTTCCTCCAGCTCTTCGACCGGGTGAAGAAGGCGATGGTCAGGGGCAGCGAGGTAGTGGTGGTGATAGAATAGAAAATGGGGGGTAAGGGAATCTTGGCAAGAAAAACTGCATTCTCTCGGCTTCGTATAAGTTTCATTGCGTAAAAATCATCATGTTTTTACGTAATGAAACTTTTTTTTTACCGAAAACTCCCCTTGGTACAGAAAAAAAAGCTAACTTTGCAAACGTATGGCAATTTATATTGCTAGTATTTCCCTAGTTTATCATTTAATTATCACAAACTATCATGAAACATCGTTTAGCTTTTTTCTTCATTGCGTTATTGAGCTGTCTGTCTATCTCGGCTCAAAAGTTTGAACTGGATCCTCTATGGGGAGATTCCATCGAGTGTATGGTAGCCTCGAAGCCCGATTCGCTTTGGAAGATAAGCGAGCCTATCCAAAGTGTGAAATTCCCGAAGGGGATGGAAATCGAGTCGTGCGGAAAGGCCAACGGATATTATGTGGCATTCAAGAAGGATGGCGCATCCTATATGGCGTATATGGGAGATCTGAAGTTCAGCGCCGACAATCCTGAGGGCACGGTCAATCCATTGAGCGAGGACACGGTGAAGAAACACTCCGCCCTGGGTCATTTCTATGCCACCTATACGCCTGCCGTGCTGGTACTTATATTGATGGGTATGATTCTGGCCACTTTCTTCGTGGCTCGTAAGAGTTCTCCAGCTGTTCCTTTGGCTCTGAAGGTTATACCGGTTTGCATGCTTCTCATATCCATAATAGAAGTGGTAGGCTACAAGGTTCTTGGTGGAGATATGTTTTGGTGGTGCGACAACGACCGTTATGGATTCTTTGGCTCTTTATTCCGGGTAATCCCATTTGGCGCAGTAGTGGCTTTGCAGTTCTACACATTTAAGATGTTTGAGACCTTGATTTTCGCCGATGTTCCTGCTGAGGAGAAGGGGAAGCTTAGCCTTAAGCCTGCTATGGTGAGTCTTGCTGCATGCTTACCGGTGTTGATAGCCTATGCCATGATCGTGCAGTTATGGCTTGGATGGCAAGGGATGGTAAGCGATGCCATCATGTTCATCCTTTTCTTGGGCACTTTGGTTTCGGGTATCGCCATCTCTGTCAAGAAGAACACCGAGGTACTGGGTGCAGGCAAGGGCTTGATAGTCACCATCTTTTCCGTTATTTATCTCGTCGGCCTTTTGATTGCTGCCTGGGGAGTTATCATTGTTCTTCTGAAGATTATCCTTCAGGTGCTGATGGTCATAGCCGGTATCATCGCCCTTTCTGTTTTGGCACAGCGCACCTATTATAAGGGTAGTGATGGACATATCTATGCCGAGAGTGGATTTGAAAACCTTCATCGGGTAGATTAGCAAGGAGGATTATTCATTATTAATCATAAAAAAAGAATAGTTATGGGAATATTTAGTGGAAAAGGATTGGTAGGGTCTTGCTTTAGAGGGTGGGGCTCTAGTAACATGGCTGTTCAGGCAGTGGGGTGTATGATAGGCATGGTGGTCTTGGTATTTGTCGTCCTGTGGTATGTCGTCAAGTTCTGCTTGCGCATTTTCGACAAGCATCGGGAGAAAGAGGAGTCCAGCAGGTCTGTACAGAACATCACCATGGAAATGGGATACCCGAATTTCAATTTGGGCAATTACTCTGTGGTCTTGGAGCAAGTGAACGATGCTGAGGCTTTAGTCGCTCAGTTGAGTCGTATAAGTGGTTATAGCGAGGAACTAGCCAGGCGTCAGGTGTCGTCATGCCCAACCTGCCTTATGAAAGGACTTGATCAGGAAGGAGCGGAAGACATGCAGGTGTTGTTGCAAGTGAATGATTGCTCCGTGGTATCCGTTAAGGAAGTTGGTATTTAGTAGTTTTCGTAAAACTCGTGTCACCATCATCGGTCGCTTGGGGCAAGATTGGTAACACCTTGAGATTCACCTTGAGCCCCACCTTGAGTACCATAAGAAAAATGTAGCCTCTCTTTTATATAATCGAGAGGCTGCATTTCTTTGTATTCTCTATTTCTTGATTATCCACTGTCCACTATATCCGCTTCCAACATATTGTATATGAGGAAGTTTGGCGATGCGTCGCCTGATGGTACTTAATCCTTTTTGGGATAATAAAGCTAGTTCTTTTGCTGTAATCTTTGGATTCTTTTTTATCTGTTTTTCTATCCACTCATCTAATTCTCCGTCTTGGAGGACATCTTGAATACCACCTTGAGTACCATCTTGAGATCCACCTTGGGTAACACCTTGAGTAACATTTGAATCTTAAAAGCTCAGGTTCTTGTAGAATTGAGCCTGACCTTTTTATATTTTAGGTGACTATATACGACAATACCCTGATACTCGTGGCTGTTAATTAAGGTAACGTTAATCAATAACCTAGGCGAAGGAACAGAGCAACGTTTCTAATATAGAAGTGGCGATACATAATACGTTAATTAAAGGAAATACCATTTGTAAACAAGTATAACGGCAAGTCCATACTCTTTTTTCTATATACGAATACAAGAACTCATCAATATTTACATTATATGTGAAAAAGTCTTATATTTTTAGGCATGTCTAACTTTCTTTCAATATTTTTGCGTATCTTTGTCATTGTCTTTCGGGACAAAGTTTTCGTGGAATAAAGAAAGTGCCTTACTTCTTGTAAAATCGCCAAATCTCTACAAAGAATATGCAAGGCACGGAGCAGCTCATATACGTGGGCTGCCTATCCGTGCGTATATTCAGGTGTTTGGCGATACCTTCAAGAGGTGCATGGGTGGCAGCCCACTTTCTAAATCTATAAACATTGTAGAATTATCCTCCAAGTGGCTGTCTGCGAGGAACTCTTGTAAATATCGCCATTATGAAAGTTTTTGGAAAAGCATTCTTATCGGGAGTTGTATTTGCTATACTCTTGATAGTTCTTGTCCCTTTGTTCGCGGAGGGAATGTCGCCAGGTGACACTATTACTAGGCTTACAAGTAGTCCTTTGAAGATTGTTTCTATTCTTCAAATAATGTGTATTACAGGACTTGTTTTTGGTTGTGTTGCTAGCTTTTTCTCTTGGATTGGTCGCAGAAATCGTGAACGTGAAGAAACAGATGCCCTTATGCGTGAATATCTTAAAAAGAAACTTTTAGAAGAAAATGAAAAGCAAGATTAGAAATCAATTATCGGTTACAACGCCCGAATAGTCAAGACTGATACTTACTGTTGGCTACTCTTTTGAAACTGCCGATATGGCATGGGGTAAGCCTCATTATTACGACAATATCAAATGTTACCATCATACTTGACGCTAACATTGAATGAAGAAACTGGCGAATGCGTTTCTTGGGATTTGAGAATTGATAAGTACAATGGTGTTACTTACATTTCGATAATGTCAAACAGCAAGGCGCCCTGTAAGGGCAAAAGCTTTGTTAATTGCCTGGTTTTAAAGCTTTTGCCCTTACAGGGCGACAGGTTTGCGTCCGTATTTACCCAGGGCGATGCCCTGGGCTAGGAGCTTCTGCCCTTTCAGGGCGTGTGGGGCAAACTTGGGGAAGTTCTGTTTTTATTTCTCCTTCAGCTTACTTTGCTCAATCAAATGATCCAGTCGGAGGATTTCGGTATCCTTCTTTTCAAGTAAGGAGATATACTCATCTTCGATATTCATCTGGTATTGCATATCTGGGTCAGATGCCATTGAAAGAAGCATTTTAATCATATACTCCATATCCGTATCTCCATCATAGGGTGTATAATCTACTTTCAAGAGGTGTTTGTCTTCCCTGCAAGTTCTTGCTTGGTCAAAAATGCTTAATACCTTCTTTTGACTCGAGTTTTGAGTCTTGCTGATTATTGGCAGTTGGATAATAATGTTGCCGGGGGCAGGGCATGCAACAGGAGTTTCGAAATCTCCTATACGGTGGGCTAGGAGAAAAACCGAAATCGTTGGGAGAGATTCATCTCCAATACCATCTGAGTTTTTCTCTTCTATATAGCGCTGCCATGCCAGATGCTGGCGAGGTTCCAAGACGTCCGTGTCAACCCAAGTTTTATACAGCCTTATGTTTGTAAGCTCGTTGCTGTTCTCGTTATTCTTTATGCTGGCAACAAATCCCATCTTAAATATCGAAATGCTATTGCTTTTGATATTGCGGAATCCATCTTGGCATATCTTGATACTGACGACTTCTCTTTGCAAAATCGAAGACAAGAACGTTTTTGCGATGCGCTCTTCTTCCATGATGCGCTTGAACGCAGCATCATATAATGGATTGGCTATATAAACTTTCATATGCTCTTTAATTATCTTTAATCCTTATAATCTACCTTGATCACGATAACGCGGATGGTTTGGTCTTCACTATCTGTTGCCACCTTGGCAATGTGCCAGTCTCTAGGGAAGAAGATGAAGAATTCGCCGGGGGTACTGTCGAAGAAACGGGCCTTCCGGCGGTCGTAGTCGTAGTGGATTACGTCGGGACGATACTTGCAGTTGGGGGTGCTGGAGTAGTGGTCGATCACGCCAAAACGCTCTGTACCCTTTACTACATACTGAAAATCGATGTGCTTGTTATGACTCTCGCTGCGGCGCTTTTCCAGCGGCTCGTTCTTGCTGTCCTCTACACTTACCACGAGGTCGGAACCCGGAATCTTGTGCTTTCCCTTCGGAATGCTCAGCAAATCGGTCTTTGCCAGATAGTCGAAGAGCGCCTGCCATTGCTGCGGATTCTTCTGATACTGCAGATAGAAATCTGCGAGGTTTACGCTGGAATGTGGCTTCGCCTTGTCGAAACCATTGCGCCAGATACCGCTCTCTGTCCAAGCTATAGCCTCTTTTATGAGTTCGGGCTTATCGCCGTAATACTGTGTGTAATAACCTCTCTTGCAGCTGCATTTCTGTGCTGAATTATGACAGCAGGTATGCGCACCGGCGACCAGCGATGTACTGAATAAAAGGGCTATGCCACAGATAATCTTCTTCATTTTGACTTATTAAATTGTAGCGTTAGTTAAATTTGAGGGCAAAAGTACAAAGAATATTCGAGAAAACAAACGGAAAATGGAGATTTCTTCGTATCTTTGCACACATATTTTGTAAGATTATGAAAAAACTGTATATTCTTTTGTGTGGGGCAACGGCGGCCCTGCTGATGGCGGCATGCCAGGGTGGAAAGACGGCTGCTGCTGATGCGGAGGCTGGCGATACCCTGGAGATGAAGTACGCCAAGTTGCTTACCATCGTGAAACATGGCGATGGGGAAGAGTGTTCCGATGCTGCAGAAGGCATTGATTATCAGTATGCTGAGGCTATCATCGCCAACCCATGGAAGGCGGGAACGATGCTGCATCGCTACATCCTGATTCCGAAGGGAGAGGAGGGGGATAAGACGGTGGCGATGCTTGCCAGAAGGCGCAGCACGGGGGCGAGATGCACTACCGATACCGTGCGCACACCGGTGGAGAGGAGTGCCGTTTTCATCGCTCCCCATTGCCAGCTGATGTACGAAATGGGCTGCCAGCAGGCCATCCGTGGTGTCTGCGACCTCGATTACATCAATATTCCGGATGTAAAGAAGAGGGCTGCTTCTGCTGGAAATGCTGCTGCCGGAAATTCCATCGTGGATTGCGGTTCGAGCATGGCGCCCGACATCGAGCGCATCATCGCCCTGAAACCCGAAGCCATTCTCCTTTCGCCCTTCGAAAACAGCGGAGGATATGGCAAGCTCGACAAGCTGCACGTGCCAATCATCGAGGCTGCCGACTATATGGAGTCTTCGCCATTGGGCAGGGCGGAATGGATGAAATTCTACGGCATGCTCTTTGGAAATGAAGAGGGAAGAGTGAAGAGGGAAGAGGGAAAAAGTAACGGAATATCGGGTTCTTGCGAACCAAAGGCAGATTCGCTCTTTGCGAAGATAGAAAAGGAATATCTGAAGCTGAAAGCTAAGGCAGCCGGGTATCCGAAGGGCCTCTCCATCCTGACCGAAAGAAAGACGGGAAATGTATGGTATGTGCCTGGAGGTCAGAGTACTATCGGTATTCTGCTGAAGGATGCCAACGCCCGCTATATCTTCGAGGACGATGAACACAGCGGAAGCCTGGCGATGAGTCCGGAGCAAATCTTGGCGAAGGGAAAGCAGGTGGATGTATGGGCGTTCAAGTATTTCGGTGGTGCCCCTTTGTCGCAGGCTCAACTGCTTCAGGAATATGACGGCTACAAGGCTCTTGCTGCCTTCGGCCAGGGTAATATCTATCAGGTAGATACCTCTACGGTACCTTATTTCGAGCTTACGAGTTTCCATCCCGAACTGCTGCTCAGAGAGTTCATCATCCTGGCTCATGGTGAGCGGTTCGGCAAATTGAGATTCTATAAGAAATAGGGCTTTAATCAGAGATTTTACAAGAAATAGTTTTAGTGAATGAAAACCATCGTTTTAGGGGCAATCGCCATTATCATACTGTTTTTCGCCAACCTGGCATGGGGGAGTGTAAACATCCCATGGCAGGACGTGGGGGCGATTATTTCGGGCTCTCAGACTGACGAAACCTACCGCTATATTCTGTTGGAATCGCGACTGCCGGCGGCGATTGCCGCTTTACTTTCGGGCGCAGCCCTCGCCACGAGCGGCTTGCTGCTGCAGACAGCCTTCCGCAACCCCCTGGCGGGTCCTGACGTGTTCGGTATCAGCAGCGGAGCCGGACTGGCGGTAGCCATCGTGATGCTTGCCTTTGGCGGCAATATTGCCCTGGATGATTTAGGGGTAGGTTTTCTGGGCGATGCCGGCAACTATGCCATCGGCGGTTTCCTGGCTATCCTCATCGCAGCCTTCATAGGGGCTATGGTGGTGATGGGCATCATCACCTTCTTTTCCGCCATTGTGCGCAGCCATACGGTACTGCTCATCATCGGACTGATGGTGGGCTATCTTGCTAGCAGCGCCATCTCATTGCTCAATTTCTTCAGCACGGCAGAGGGCGTGAAATCGTATATGGTTTGGGGCATGGGCAGCTTTGGCAATGTTTCGAGCCAGCAGATGATGTTTTTCATCCCGTTAGCCCTCATTGCCCTGGCTGCGTCTCTGCTCCTTGTAAAACCGCTGAACGCCATGTTGTTAGGCGAACAGTATGCCGAGAATCTGGGTTTCAACATCAGACGTCTGCGCATCGTTCTGCTCATTATCACCGGTCTTCTTACGGCTGTGGTTACCGCCTTCTGCGGTCCCATCGCCTTCATCGGCCTGGCAACGCCGCATATCGCCCGCCTCATCATCGGCACGGAGAATCATCGCCGTCTGTTGCCCGTCACGATGCTGATGGGTGCATCCATTGCCCTTCTCTGCAATCTCTTCTGCACCCTTCCGTCGGACGGTGGCATCATCCCGCTGAATGCCGTCACCCCGCTGTTCGGTGCTCCCGTCATCATCTATGTTTTGGTGAAGAGGAGATAGGGAAAAAGTCTGAGTTTTGCTTAGTTTTTTGCTGGGCTCAACTGTATAGATAGTGTATAAAACAGGAAAAGAATATAGAACGAATGTTTCGTCAGCATTATGAGAAGATGTATATCTGGCCAGGTGCATCCTAAGCGCGTGAAGGAGAGGGCAAAGCTGTATGATGAGTTAAGAATGCTAAAAAATAATCATTGGTAATGTGTTTACTCATCTATTCTTTGTATCTTTGCAAAGTAGAATTGAGTAATTCGTGACGAAGAATTGAGTAATTCGTGATGAAGAATTGAGTAATTCGTTATAAAGAATAGAGTTGTTTAATATTACAAATTAAAGAATATGGGTGAGTATAGAAGACCACATTACAACTTGATGTTGAGTAGGTTGAGCGAAAGACGTAAGTGTATATTTGTTTTGGCAGGACCAAGACAGGTTGGCAAATCAACAGTTATGGCGCAAATAGCAGAGACTATTGATAAGGTAGTATTTCAATTTAATGCTGATTCTGTAAATGAAGACGATTCGGATTGGATTCGACGTTCTTGGGAGTCTGTTCGAAGCCGAATGGATATTCAGCATTTGCAAGAAGCTGTTCTTGTAATAGACGAGATACAGAAAATACGCAGATGGAGTGAATATGTGAAGAGAGAGTGGGATGCCGATACCCTAAATCATGTAAACCTGAAAGTCGTATTGCTTGGTTCGTCTCGCTTGCTTTTGCGCAAAGGGCTAACCGAGTCTTTAGCTGGTAGATTCGAGTTGATTCGTATGGGGCATTGGACTTTTCCGGAAATGAAAGCTGCCTTCGGGTTATCACTCCAACAATGGATTTATTTTGGAGGTTATCCAGGCTCGGTGGATTATATCGGGGATTTTAGGCGTTGGAGGAAATATGTCAAGGATTCTCTTGTGGCACCTGCCATTGAAAAGGATGTTCTCTTGACTTCGAATATTTACAAGCCTTCACTCATGTCACAGCTTTTTGAGGTAGGTTGTTCTTATTCTGGTGAGTTGTTGTCACTCACCAAAATGCTTGGACAATTGCAAGATGCAGGCAATGTCACGACTTTGTCTTCTTATCTCGAAATATTGAAGCAAGCCAACTTGCTTTGCGGACTTCAAAAGTTTGCATGCGATGAGGCTCGTAAGAGACAGTCTATCCCAAAGTTTACAGTGTTTAACAATGCTTTGTTCACGGCATATCGCGGTAAGGGGTTTGACAAAGATTATGTTGACCCAATGATTTGGGGCAGATGGGTGGAATCGGCAGTGGGTACTTGTCTTCTCGATTTTGTGGAGGACAATGACTGTCATCTCTATTATTGGCGAGATCATAATAATGAGGTGGATTATATCCTGGAGTCACAAGGAGATTTCGTTGCCATAGAGGTTAAGAGTGGAAAGAGAGGCATGAATAGTGGTATTCCTATGTTTCAAGAGAAATTCCATCCTCTGAAATCAATCGTTGTTGGCACCGATGGTATTCCATTTGAAGAATTCTTCTGTATGGATATCATGCAATTGTTTGAATAAAAATTGGAAAATCATCTATCGATATGATGCGGAATACGATAGAATTATTCTTGTTGACTTATGGAATATGAGACGAAATCCCAAGTACCTGATTAGGCAGTTCATAAGAAAACTATAAGAAAAAGTAAACAGCCAACTTTCAATTGGGATATTGAAGGTTGGCTGTCTTCATTTAAGAAATGCAGATTTTTAAAGTAGCATTCTTACTTATTCACGACATTAATCGGATTGCCCTCGAGAAATGCCTTGACGTTGGCGGCTACCTGCTTGTTCAGGCGCTCGCGAGCCTCGTAGGTGGCCCAGGCAATATGAGGGGTGAGGTAAGCATTAGGCTCGCCGAAGAGCGGATTCTCCTTTGATGGCGGCTCCTGAGCCATTACGTCGGCACAGTAGGCACCCAGACTGCCTTCGTGAAGGGCGGCAGCTACGGCCTCCTCATCTACCAGCGGACCGCGACCCGTATTTACCAGGATGGCGGTATCCTTCATCTTCTCCAGACTCTCCTTATTGATGAAATGATAGGTGTCATCAGAAAGCGGACAATGGAGCGAGAGAATATCGCTCGTGGCAAGCAAACCCTCCTTGCTCACCTTCTGGATCCACTCAGGCAGATTGCTCGAATTCTTGCTGGTGCAGGCACAGATGTTCATGCCAAACTGGCGGGCGATGTTGGCAACCTTCATGCCGATATTGCCCAGTCCCATGATACCCAGGGTCTTGCCGGCAAGTTCCATCAGTGGGGTATCCCAATAACAGAAATCCTTATTGTAAGCCCAGCGCTCGTTGCGGTTCTCCTGGGTATAATGCTCTACGCGGTTGGTTACAGCAAGGATGAGGGCAAAGTTCATCTGCGCCACGCTGTCGGTGCTGTAGGCAGGAATATTGGTTACGATGATGCCCTGTTTCTTGGCAGCCTCGATGTCTACCACGTTGAAACCGGTAGCCTGGATACCGATGTATTTCAGTTTAGGAAGCTGCGCCAGCGTCTCTGCATCTATCTGTACCTTGTTCAGAAGGATGATGTCGGCATCCTTGGCACGTTCCACTTTCTCTGCATCTGGTGTGCGAGGATAAACTACCACCTCGCCCAGTTTCTCCAGAAGATGATAATCCAAATCTCCCGGGTTTGCGGCATAGCCGTCTAGAATAACAATCTTCATAAATTTTTCCCGTTTTCTGTATATAAAATAA
>ULYO01051875.1_pt1 | contig 10777 bp, 7 predicted proteins | sample 1962281 | NCBI WGS metagenome assembly ULYO01 (sample SAMEA4835866, study PRJEB28245) | human gut metagenome | biome: gut microbiome; material: fecal sample | place: Denmark | collected 2008 | reverse complement strand
AAAGGCACCGGATTTTGAATTACCGGATCAGAATGGAGAAATGCATAAGTTAAGTCATTATTAAGCAGATGAGATAATTCTGAAGAAGTATATGCATCTTGCAGATATCCTTGATTATCTTGCTCTGCAGCAGAGTAAGAGCCTACACAAATGAAAATTCAGTCACAGCGTAAGAAAACCGGGAGACCGGGAACGCAGCCCGTGGGGCACACCCTCATGTAAGCGACTAGCGAAGCTGTTTAGATACTGTAGAATTATGCACATGAAACACAGAAATGCCCAGCCATGGATGGCTGGGCAAGGTGTTATGCGCCATGGACGGCGCATAAAAGCCGTTTTCGTCAAGCATAGAAACACTATAAGCATAATTCGTACAGAATCTTAACAGCAAAGCGTTAGCGCACATGAGGGTGTGCCCCACGGGCTGCGTTCCCGGTCTCCCGGTTTTCGTAGTCATGCCATGACACTGAATTACGCAGTCTTTCCTGTATAAAGCTGATAATACTTTCCCTTCTTTGAAATCAGCTCATCATGACTTCCCCTTTCAATAATGCGTCCCTGCTCCAAAACCATAATGCAGTCGCTGTTTCTGACAGTAGAAAGCCTGTGTGCGATAACAAATGTAGTACGGCCATGCATGAGCTTATCCATGCCGTCCTGAACAATACGCTCGGTACGTGTATCAATTGAGCTTGTAGCCTCATCGAGGATGAGCACAGGCGGATCGGCGATAGCGGCACGCGCAATGGCTAGAAGCTGGCGCTGGCCTTGGCTTAGGTTTGCACCGTCACCTGTCAGTACAGTATTGTAGCCGTCAGGAAGCTGGCGGATAAACGTATCGGCGTTTGCCAGGCGGGCAGCTGCGTATACTTCATCATCTGTGGCATCAAGCTTGCCGTAGCGGATGTTTTCCATGACAGTAGCTGTGAAAAGGTGGGTATCCTGCAAAACAATGCCAAGAGAGTGGCGAAGATCAGCCTTTTTAATCTTGTTTATATTGATGCCGTCATATCTTATCTTGCCGTCTGCTATATCGTAGAAGCGGTTGATAAGGTTAGTGATGGTAGTCTTTCCAGCTCCGGTGGTGCCGACAAAGGCAATCTTCTGACCGGGTGTTGCAAAAAGATCCACATCGTGCAGTACAATTTTCTCAGGCACATATCCGAAATCCACATCGTCAAATACCACATCGCCCTCGAGTTTTTTGTAGTCCACAGAGCCGTCAGCCTGATGAGTATGCTTCCATGCCCATAAGCCGGTGTGCTCAGGTGTTTCAGTGAGTTTTCCGTTTTCTTCCTTAGCATTTACCAGTGTGACATAGCCCTCGTCAGTCTCAGGCGCTTCATCGAGCAGTGAGAAGATACGGTCGCATCCGGCAAGTGCCATGATGATACTGTTGAACTGCTGGCTGACCTGCGAGATAGGCATGTTAAAGCTCTTGTTAAAGGTCAGAAAGCTCGCAAGCTTACCAAGGGTCAGACCGCCAAAGCCTGAAAGAGCCATAACACCGCCGGCAAGAGCGCAGAGCACGTAGCTTAGATTTCCAATCTGTGCGTTTACAGGACCTAGCATGTTGGAGTACATGTTGGCATTGTAGGCGCTTTCAAAGAGTTCATCGTTTATTTTGTCGAAGGCTTCAATATTTTCCTGCTCGTGGGTAAATACCTTGACTACCTTCTGGCCGTTGAGCATTTCCTCGATGAAGCCGTTAACCTTGCCGAGGTCGCGCTGCTGAGCGAGGAAATAGCGGCTGGAGAAGCCTGCAAATTTTTTTGTCACGACTGTTGTTACGATTACCATCACGATAGTTAGTATGGTGAGCGGAATATTTAATATGACCATTGAAACAAAAACGCTCACAACAGTGATAGCACTGTTAAGTATCTGCGGAAGACTCTGGCTGATGAGCTGGCGGAGTGTATCGATATCGTTTGTATAAATTGACATGATATCGCCGTGCGCATGTGAGTCAAAGTATCGGATTGGCAGATCCTGCATATGGGAAAAGAGCTCAACACGCAGGTTCTTAATGGTGCCCTGTGATACGTAGATCATTATTTTGCTGTATGCAAACGTACTAATGACGCCGATACCGTAGAATACGGCGACCTTTCCCATTGCTGCAAGGAGTGGTCCGTAGTCGGGATTTCCTGTCTTAAGCAGTGGTACTATATAGTCATCAATCAAATTTTTGGTAAACATGGTTCCCTGCACATTTGCAAGTACACTGACAAAGATACATATCACAACAATTATGCAGGCAGGTAAATATTTCTTGAAAATAAATCCCATGAGGCGCGCAAAAAGCTTACCGGGATTTTTAATTTTGGGTTTTGGACCTCGTGGTCCTCTTGGTCCTGGCATCAGGCAGCACCTCCTTCATCAAAGTCTCCTCCGCCGTTTGTCTGGGAATCGTAAACATCGCGGTAGATTTCATTATTTTTAAGCAGATTTTCGTGAGTGTCAAAGCCGTCCACTTTTCCGTCATTCATCACGATGATACGGTCAGCATCCATGACTGATGAGATACGCTGTGCGATGATGAGCTTAGTGGTTCCCGGTATTGTTTTTGCGAGGGCAGCACGGATTTTTGAATCTGTTGCTGTATCTACAGCCGAGGTGCTGTCATCGAGTATAAGTATCCTTGGCTTTTTAAGCAGAGCTCTTGCGATACACAGACGCTGCTTCTGGCCACCGGATACGTTGGTTCCGCCCTGCTCTATGTAGGTGTTGTACTTGTCAGGGAAGGACTCGATAAAGTCATCGGCGCATGCCATTTTGCAGGCCTCAATACACTCATCTGAGGTAGCGTTTTTGTCACCCCAGCGCAGATTTTCGAGTATGGTGCCCGAGAAAAGCACGTTCTGCTGGAGCACGACAGCTACCTTGTTTCTGAGAGTGTCCATGTCGTACTCACGTACATCGTGGCCTCCGACGATTACAGAGCCGGTGTCTGTGTCGTAGAGACGGCTTATCAGGTTTACAAGGGAAGATTTCGAGCTTCCGGTTCCTCCTATGATGCCGATGGTCTCACCGGATTTTATGTCTAGATTTATATCTGACAGAACCGGAGTTTCGGCGGTGTCTGAATATCTGAAGGTTACATGCTTAAAGCTTATGCTTCCGTCAGGCACATCGTAAAGCGGCTCCTTTGGATTGTGCAGTGTGCTCTGCTCATTTAATACCTCGCTGATTCGTCTTGCGGATGCGAGTGAGAGTGAAATCATTACAAACACCATCGAGAGCATCATGAGGTTCATCAGAATATTCATGCAATAGGTGAGAAGAGCCATCAGATCACCTGTAGTGAGAGTGCTGCTTACCACCATATGAGCTCCGAGCCAGCTTATTAACAGGATGCAGGCATACACTGTAAACTGCATGAGAGGAGAGTTGTATACCACAAGGCTTTCTGCCTTCACAAATACGTCGTAGATATTCTGTGCTGCCTTTGAAAAACGTTTCTTCTCATAATCCTCACGGACGTATGCCTTTACAACGCGGATAGCGGATACGTTTTCCTGTACGCTTTCATTAAGGTCATCATAGCGCTTGAAGGCTCTGTCGAAGTATTTCATAGCCGCCTTGCTGATGAAAAGCAGTAAAGCTCCAAGCACAATGACAGCGATTAAGTATATTGTCGCAAGGCGAGGGCTGATGAAAAATGTCATAGCCATCGCACATATTATGGACGCAGGGGCTCTCATAGCCATGCGAAGCAGCATCATGTAAGCATTCTGGATGTTGGTCACATCGGTTGTCATACGTGTGACAAGACTCGCGGATGAGAATCTGTCGATATTTGCAAAGGAAAAGGTCTGGATGTTGCGAAACATTGCAGCACGCAGATTCTTTCCAAAGCCCATGGCGGCCTTTGCACCATATTTTGCACCGAGACATCCTGTCAAAAGACCAAACAGTGCTGCGACAATCATCCACACACCCATGATATAGATATGCCTTGTGTCGCCCATATTGACACCGTTGTCGATGATTGATGCCATGAGAAGAGGGATTATGGTATCCACAGCCACCTCAAGCAGCATGAAAACAGGTGTCGCAATCGAAGCCCATTTGTATTCCTTTATTTGGGCACCTAGTGTTTTTAACATATGTTTTGTCCTTTCTTTTTATATTTCATATTTGATTAAAACAAACTTCCCACATTTATGGTAATGTGGTTAACTAAAAAAATACTTGCATTTAATTAGTTAGTGTGCTAACTATATTATAGATATACTTTTTTTATTGTCAAGAAAAATCTATGAAAGGACTTCAGATATGAAGGAGTTTACACCGGATAAATACTTAGGACACAAGATAAACCGCATCAGCAGGAGCATAGACAGATATTTTGACAGAAAAAGGTGCAGTAAAACAGAATGTATACCGCGAAGCCAGGGTATGATGATTGGATATATAATGGATAATCAGGACCAAAATATATTTCAAAAGGATATCGAAGCAAAGTTTCATCTGTCAGGAGCCACAGTGACAAATATGCTTAAAAGTCTTGAGAAAAACGGCTATATTGTGCGCACACCTATGGAAAATGATGCAAGGCTTAAAAGGATTGAGCTGACGCAAAAAGCACTGGACCACGAAAACAGGGTGAGGGAAAATATAATGGTAATAGAGGAAGCCATGCACGAAGGCTTTTCTAAGGAGGAGTTTAACATGATGCTTGGCTTTTTGGACAGAGTGATTGACAATATGGAAAAGCTTAACAAGTAACAAAATAATTACAGAGTTGAAAAAGTAGCATAAATATTGTGGCTTTTTTTGTGCAATAAGTCAAAATGCTACAAAATATTGTTGAGCGTATTGACATAGCAACAATATCTTGTATAATTTAGATTGTCATCAAAAGACAGATGCACAGATTTGTATTAAATAATATGGCATTTTATATGTAGCTATATCGTAATTGTTTGGTGAAAAGCCCGCTTTACATTGCAGGGCAGTGACATGAATTAATGATTACATCTCATTTATAGCTGCATATTTTGTGCCATTACACATGATAAAATGCATATATATAGTATGTGTATTGAATAACAACACTATATATAGTACACTACATTATATGAAATATAGTATACAGAGAGGAGAAATTTACATGAAAATCATCAAGCGAAGCGGCAGTGAGGACATATTTGATGCAGCCAAAATAGTAGCTGCCATTAGAAAGGCAAACGATTCAGTGCTAGACTATGAGAAGCTTACTGCTGATCAGATTGAGGAAATTGCAAGCAACGTGGAGACTGCATGTGAGAACATGAAGCGCTCTCCAAGCGTTGAGGAGATACAGGATATGGTGGAGAACCAGCTCATGAACAAGCGTGCCTTTACCGTAGCCAGAAACTACATTACTTACAGATATAAGAGAGCCATCGTCCGTAAGTCAAACTCTACGGACCAGCAGATTCTTAGCCTTCTTGAGTGCAATAACGAGGAGGTAAAGCAGGAAAACTCCAACAAGAATCCTACTGTAAACAGCGTGCAGCGTGACTACATGGCAGGTGAGGTGAGCAAGGATATCACACGCCGTTTCCTGCTTCCTGAGGATATAGTGGAGGCTCATGAGAAGGGGCTTATCCATTTCCACGATGCAGATTATTTTGCACAGCATATGCACAACTGCTGTCTTGTAAACCTTGAGGACATGCTTCAGAACGGCACAGTAATCAGTGAGACTATGATTGACACACCAAAGAGCTTTTCAACAGCCTGCAACATTGCTACACAGGCTATCGCACAGATTGCCAGCTCACAGTATGGTGGACAGAGTATCTCGCTTGCACATCTGGCACCATTTGTACAGGTCAGTCGTGAGAAGTTCAGAAAGCAGGTGCAAAAGGAATTCGAGAGCGTAGGCCTTGATTTAGATGAAGAAAAAATCAACGAGGTAGCAGAGCTCCGTGTCAAGGAGGAAATCAACCGTGGTGTGCAGATGATTCAGTATCAGGTCATCACACTCATGACTACAAACGGACAGGCACCGTTTATCACAGTATTCATGTACCTGAATGAGGTATCCGATCCGCAGACAAAGGCAGATCTTGCCGCAATCATTGAGGAGATGCTGCACCAGAGAATAAAGGGTGTAAAGAACGAAAAGGGTGTATATATCACACCGGCATTCCCTAAGCTCATATATGTGCTTGAGGATGATAATATCACAGAGGATTCAAAGTACTGGAATCTCACAGTGCTCGCGGCACAGTGCTCTGCAAAGAGAATGGTGCCTGACTATATTTCAGAGAAGGTCATGAAGGAGCTTAAGGACGGAGATGTGTATACATGCATGGGCTGCCGTTCATTCCTCACAGTGGACAGATGCTCACAGACAGCGGGCAATGTGGCACATGCCGAGAACTTTGATCCAAACAAGCGTAAATACTATGGACGTTTCAACCAGGGTGTTGTCACCTTAAATCTCGTTGATGTGGCATGCTCATCAGAAAAGGATGAGGAAAAATTCTGGAAGATACTTGATGAGAGACTTGAGCTGTGTCATAGAGCACTTATGTGCAGACATAAGAGGCTTCTTGGTACCAAATCCGATGTAGCACCGATTCTCTGGCAGAACGGAGCACTTGCACGTCTGAAAAAGGGAGAGGTTATAGACCCATTATTATTTAACGGATACTCAACAATCTCACTCGGCTATGCAGGACTTTGTGAGTGTGTACGCTATATGAAGGGAGTATCACACACAGAGCCAAAAGAGGGAACACCGTTTGCACTTAAGGTAATGCAGCGCTTAAACGATGCATGTGAGCAGTGGAAAAAGGAGTCAAACATCGATTTCAGTATATATGGCACACCGCTTGAGTCTACCACCTATAAGTTCGCGAAGTGCTTACAGAAGCGCTTTGGTATCATCAAGGGTGTTACCGACAAGAACTATATTACAAACAGCTACCATGTGCATGTAACAGAGCAGATTAATGCATTTGACAAGCTAAAGTTTGAGTCCCAGTTCCAGAAGCTGTCTCCGGGTGGCGCTATCAGCTACGTGGAGGTACCAAACATGCAGGACAATATCCCTGCAGTGCTTTCAGTAATGCAGTACATTTACGACAATATCATGTACGCAGAGCTGAATACAAAGAGCGACTATTGCCAGGTATGCGGCTACGACGGAGAAATCAAAATCGTAGAGGAAGAGGGCTCAGGCAAGCTTATCTGGGAGTGCCCACACTGTGGCAATCGTGACCAGAACAAGATGAGTGTAGCCCGCCGTACATGCGGCTATATAGGCACACAGTTCTGGAATCAGGGAAGAACCCAGGAGATTAAAGAGCGAGTGCTTCATCTGTAGAAGTTAAAGGAATTGTATTTGAGACAGACCATTTCAGCACATTTGCCTTTGTAAAGGTAAATACCAATGCAGGTACTAAAGCAGCTCTTCTAAAAGCACAACATAAAGCATAAGAAAAAAATAAAACCGTCGTACCGGGCCGTAAATGGCAGGGTACGACGGTTTTACTTATGTTTTTAAATGATTAATTATTTCAATTACTCATCAAATTTTTGAGCCTTATCGAAGAGCTCATAAACCTCTTTTGAAGGCTCATTTGTGCAAAGTGTCACAACAACGGCTACGATAAGTCCTAAAACAAATCCCGGCAGCAGCTCGTAGATTCCGGTTGATGTGAGGAATGCATACCACAATATATCAACGGCAGCACCTGTTATGATTCCGGCAACAGCACCCTTGAAGTTAAAGCGCTTCCAGAAGAGGCTGAGCATGATTGCAGGTCCAAAGGCAGCTCCAAAGATACCCCATGCATTGGAAACAAGTGCCATGATAGAGCCGGCATTAGGGTTTGAAGCGATGATGAGTGCTGCAACAGAGATTCCAAGAACGACAATACGGCCGGTCCACATCATCTCTTTGTCATTTGCCTTACCTTTTCTGATGACAGGCTTGTACACATCACTCGAGAAAGCAGATGAAGCAGCAAGCAGCTGGCTGTCTGCGGTACTCATGGAAGCGGCAAGCACTGCTGAGAGGAGTATACCTGAGATAACACCCGGGAAAATCTTTCTTACAATCTGTATGAAAACAAGAGAGTTTTCATTGATTGATTCGTCAAAGCCAAGGAAAAGTCTTCCGATTACTCCGATTAAGGTTGCAAAAAATACAATAAGCAGAGTCCATGTGATTCCTATTTTTGCTGATTTTTTCAAATCCTTCTGAGATTTGATGGACATGAATCTGATAATGATATGTGGCATACCAAAGTAACCAAGTCCCCATGCCAGTCCTGACACGATATCCTGCCAGCTTGAGAATGGATTTAAGTAACCGCCCAGGAGTGATGACATAGATGATGTATCAAGCATAAATGCTGCAAAAATCGGTGCTATAAACATAGAACCAAGCACGAGCATGCCCTGGAAAAAATCGGTCCAGCATACAGCCGAGAAGCCTCCGAGGAAAGTATAGCCTACGATGACAACTGCTGCAAGATACATGGCAATCTGTGGATCCATTCCTATTACAGTGTGGAAAAGAGTACCGCATGCCTTTACGCTTGATGCCGCATAAATAGTGTATGCAACCAAAAACACAATTGCACATATCACCTGCAGTGCAAGTGATTTGGACAGGAATCTGTTGGTCAGATACTGCGGAATGGTGATTGAGTCGTTTGCTACAATCGAGAATTTTCTCAGTCTCGGTGCTTCAAGCAGCCAGCTTATAGTGTAGCCGATTGCAAGTCCTACAGGAATCCATACCTGACCTAAGCCCAGTGCATAGATAGAAGTAGGAAGTCCCATGAGTACCCATGCACTCATGTCTGAGGCTCCGGCTGACAGTGCCGCAACCCATGGTCCCATCTCACGTCCGCCGAGGAAGTAGGTCTTTTCTCCGCCGTTTCTGTTTTTCACGAAGAAGAAGATACCGATACCCAGCATGCACAGCAGATAGACGATAAATACAATAATTTCTGATGTTTTCATTTGTAGTACCTCTTTAATAGTTTATTTAGTAACCATGCTACCACGTTAGCGTGATAAAGGCAAGAAAAACTTTCTCTTGACGAATCCCTTGCGTTGACATATCATAGTATATAAGTGAAAGGGAGTAGCCGGCACGAGAGTGCTTACTTATCCGTCAGTACGATTGCTCATACATATCATACATATATGACAGCAATCCGGAGAGTGATTAAATGGCGAGACTTTTGTTGTTTTATACAGCAGAAGTGTCGCCTTTTTTGTATATAAAAGCCTTCTGCTGATAAGACATAGATGTATCTATCAATTAATCAGGCATCCTTAAAAAGGACAGCAGAAGGAGGAAAATTATGATTTTTGTAGCAATTTTACTGCTTATAGCAGGCTTTGTAGCACTGGTGAAGGGCGCGGATGTGTTTGTGGATGGAGCGGCGGCGCTCGCCGGGAAATTTGGTATTCCGCAGCTTGTGATTGGACTGACGATTGTGGCGATGGGTACGTCGCTGCCGGAGGCGGCAGTCAGCATCACTGCAGGAATAAAGGGTAATGCGGGGATTACAGTCGGCAATATAGTCGGCAGCAATATACTAAATATCCTTATAATTCTGGGAGTGACGGCACTCATCACAAATGTAGCCATACAAAAAACCACATTCAAATACGAGATACCGTACATGCTTCTTATCACAGCGGTGCTTCTCGTGATGGGAATGACAGGCAATGAAATCACATTCATTGAGGGTGTTATACTGTGGATTTTATTTATTGCATATCTGCTTTATTTGTATTTTCTGGCAAAAAAGGGCAATGACAGCGGTGATGAGCAGTCGGTAAAGCTATATCCGGTATGGAAATGTCTGCTCTTTATTGTGCTGGGCGGTGTGTGCGTCGTAATTGGAAGCCAGCTTGTCGTAAACGGTGCCACGACCATAGCAAGAGCCTGCGGCATGAGTGAGCGCTTTATCGGACTGACAATCGTTGCATTCGGCACATCTCTTCCGGAGCTTGTTACATCTGTTTCAGCAGCACGCAAGGGAAATGCCGGTATAGCGATTGGAAATATAGTCGGCAGCAATATTTTCAATATACTCTTCGTAATCGGAACAGTAGCTCTCATTTGTCCGGTACCGTTTGAGAGCAGGTTTGTGATTGATACAGTTGTGGCAATCCTGTGCGGTGTGCTCCTGTGGGGCGGTACGATAAGACATAAAGAGCTTAGAAAGCCATGTGGAGTGGTGATGCTGCTTTGCTATGCGGCATATTTTGTATATTTGGCAGCTATGTAATGATGTATTTTTTTGAATTGCGATGACTGTGTTTAAAAAGAGTGTGATGAAGAGATAATAATTAAATTTAGCAAACTGTCAATAATTGTGCATACAAATCGATGGTTTGATATCAAAATGATTGCAATTTTGCATTAAATATAAATAATTGATTAAAAATAGCACTCTTGCTTGACAAGTGCTGATTGCAGGTGTATAACGTAGTCAGAACGAACGGAAGGAAGCGATTATAATGGATAAAAACCCAAAGCATCCATTGAAGAAAAAGAATAAGGCAGATGCAAAGAAGCATCAGAAGCATGTATACGAATAGCGCTTCCACTAAGGAATACTATCCAGTAAGCACAATGTACCCCAGCCCGTCACAGGGTTGGGGTATTTTGTATTTTTGGAAGTGTTTTCAGAGACAGCCCGTGAGGCAGTTGTAAATACATTTTCACCGGCACCTTTTATGAGAGAAGCCTTAAGCTTGTCGCCATACATATAGAGGTCATTTCCACGCGCAATTCCCCATTCCA
>ULYO01021630.1_pt1 | contig 11008 bp, 8 predicted proteins | sample 1962281 | NCBI WGS metagenome assembly ULYO01 (sample SAMEA4835866, study PRJEB28245) | human gut metagenome | biome: gut microbiome; material: fecal sample | place: Denmark | collected 2008 | reverse complement strand
CCTAGCCCAGGGCAGCGCCCTGGGTATAAAATATAATAATAAACATGCGCCCTGTAAGGGCAAAAGCTTTAAAATACTTAGTGATAATAAAGCTTTTGCCCTTACAGGGCGTCTTGCTGACTGCTACTATACCCAGGGCGCTGCCCTGGGCTAGGAGCTTCTGCCCTTTCAGGGCGTATGGAGCTTACTTGCGAAAGTTCTTTTATTTAATTCTTGATTCTCTTCAAATCTGCTTCTTCTCCCACTATCCAGATGATGTCTCCCTTCTTGAAGACTCGGGTAGGGGATACGTGCGTCAGATTCTCACGACCTTCTTCCAGTCCTACAACCATGCAGTTGTACCGGTCTCTGATACCGCTTTCGATGAGCGTCTTGCCCAGGAATTCGCTGGAAGAAGAGATGATGAGCTGACTGAGCTTCATCTCGCGCTTTTCTATTTCAGCCTCCTCAGGCAGCAGGTCGCTCTGCAGGGCGGTGTTGAATTTCTGCAGCTGGTCGTCGTTGCCGATTACCTGCAGCTTGTCGCCCGGGAAGATGATCATGTCGCCGTTCGGGATGTTCAGTCGGTGGGAACCGCGGCGAATGCTGCTCATGTCAACACCGAAACGCTGGCGCAGATGCAGCTCTCGCAGCGATTTGCCAGTCCAACTGCTATCTTCAGGCACTTCAAATTCGCTGATGTGGATATCCCGGTCCAGCAGTCTGCCCTCGTAGAGCGGCCGCTTTTCGCCGTTCACCTGAGCCGCAATATCGCGCGAGCGGAGGTTGTGAACGAAGACGCGCTCCATCACGATGCTACGCTTCTTGATGCGGCGGGAGGTTATCATCAGCATCACTACTGCTGCACCGATGCAGACAATCAGCGCATTGGTAAAGCGCGAGAGGAAATTGATGATATAGAAGATGAAAGCCAGTGCTATCATGAAGCGCACGAACACCGTAAAGAGCAGCGGCACGCGGTTGATGCTGCTCTCCACCCAGAGGCGTTTCCACTCGGCACTGTGGTTCTTCTTCATCACGATGGCGCGCAGGAACGGCGAGATGAATAGCACGGTGAGCAGACCGGTGATAGCGTTGGCATACCAGTGGAGATGCCAGCCTGGCAGCAGATTGCGCATCAGTGGCAGTACGAAGGTGAACATCAGGGCGATGACGGCTGCCGAGAGGATGGAGTAGGCGGTGGTGTTGACCAGCATCTGGCGGATCAGCGATTTCCACTTGCTCTGCTGCTGCGTCTGTGGATGACTCATCGCGAAATGGTTCAGAATATGGATGAGTTTGTCGGGCAGATGTTTCTCCATCACCTGATAGGTAGGTGTGGCAAGACGAATCATATAAGGTGTAAGGAAGGTGGTGATGACGCTCACTGCTACCACTACCGGATAGAGGAACTTGCTGATGACGCCGAGCGACAGACCCAGCGAGGCGATGATGAAAGAGAACTCACCAATCTGAGCCATCGAGAAACCGCAGCGCATCGCCGACTTCAGCGACTCGCCTCCGAGCATGAAGCCGAAGGTGCCGAATATCGCCTGACCTACCAGGATCGTGCCCACCAGGGCGAGGATAGGAACGGCATATTCTACCAGAATCTTCGGGTCTACCAGCATACCTACCGATACGAAGAAGATGGCTCCGAAGAGATTCTTTACCGGTTCTACAAGCTTGATAATCTTCTCTGCCTCAATGGTTTCTGCCAGTATGCTGCCCATGACGAAGGCTCCGAAGGCGCTGCTGAACCCCACCTTGGTGCTCAGTACCGCCATGCCGCAGCACAGACCCAGCGAAACGATGAGCAGGGTTTCGGCATTGATAAGTTTCCTCACCGAACGCAGGAACCACGGAATGGCGAAGATGCCCACGATAAACCATACGCCCAGGAAGAAGCCTATCTTCACGATAGAGGCAAGCATCTGCCCGCCGTCGGGACTGCTTCCGCTCGCTATCGCCGACAGCATCACCATCATCACGATAGCCAGGATATCTTCCAGTATCAGCACGCTCATCACCATCGAGGCAAACTTCTGGGTGCGCAGCCGCATATCATCGAATGCCTTATATATAATAGTGGTGGAGCTCATGGCGAGCATACCGCCCAGGAAGATGCAGTCCATCCTTCCCCAGCCGAAACTGTGGCCTACGCTGATGCCCAGCATCATCATGCAGAACACGATGACCACGGTGGCGATGATGGGAGAGGCACCCATCTTCACGATTTTCTTGAACGAGAAGTCGAGACCGAGCGAGAAGAGGGTGAAGATGACACCGATGTCGGCCCAGGTCTGGATATCCGTCTCGTCGACTACCGACATGGTGTAGGACATGTGTGGCGAAACCAGGAATCCCGCCATGATGTATCCCAGCACCAGCGGCTGCTTGAGCCTCTTGAAGATGAGGGTTACGATGCCTGCTACCATCAGGATAAGGGCGAGGTCTTTTACTAAAAATGGAATTTCAGCCATATTTTTCTGTTTATGAAAAAGGGGAATTTAGATGTGTCTAAATTCCCCATATCTGTATTAGTCGTTAAATTCTTCTGTGATTTCCGCTATCTTCACGATGGTCTTCACTACCTTCTCCATTACCTGGATGCTCACAAACTCATGAGGGCCGTGGAAGTTGACACCGCCGGCGAAGATGTTAGGACAAGGCAGACCCTTGAAGCTCAGCTGGGCTCCGTCGGTACCGCCGCGGATAGGTTCTACACGAGGTGGAACGCCGCTCTCCTGCATCGCTCTGAGCACGATATCAATGACGTGCATGTTAGGATCAATCTTCTCCTTCATATTATAGTACTGGTCGTAGATAACCGCCTTTACGGTTCCGTCGCCATACTTCTCGTTCATCTTGTTCACGCAGTCCTCGATGAAATCCTTGCGGTTTTCAAACCTGTTGCGGTCGTGATCTCGGATGATGTAGCTGAGTTTTGCCTCCTCGCAGCGGCTCTCGATGCCGATGAGGTGGTAGAAACCCTGGTAGCCTTCAGTCTGCTCAGGAGTCTCGTTCTCAGGAATCATGTTCTGGAATTCCACAGCCAGACGGCTTGCATTCACCATCTTTCCCTTGGCATAGCCTGTATGAACGCTCACGCCCTTGATGATGATTTTAGCTCCGGCAGCATTGAAGTTCTCGTATTCCAGGTCGCCCAGGTCGCCGCCGTCTACGGTGTAAGCCCAGTCGCAGCCAAACTTCTCTACATCGAAATGATGCGCACCCATACCGATTTCCTCGTCAGGATTGAAACCTACGCGGATGTCTCCGTGCTTGATTTCGTCGTGGTCGCGCAGATAGCACATAGCCTGTACGATTTCAGCGATGCCCGCCTTGTCGTCAGCACCCAGCAGGGTAGTACCGTCTGTCACGATGATATCCTCTCCCTTGTGAGCCTTCAGTTCTGGGAAAGTCTCAACGCTTGAGATGATGCCCGGGCTCAGCTCGATGTCGTTGCCGTCATAGTTCTTGATGACGCGCGCCTTTACATCCTTTCCGCTGGCATCAGGCGATGTATCCATGTGTGAAATAAATCCGATGGTAGGAGTCTTTTTCTTGGTATTGCTCTTCAGGGTGGCATAGATATAGCCCATGTCATCCATTTCGACATCGCTCAGTCCTTCGTCCTCAAGTTCCTTCTTCAGGTACTTGGCAAATTCGAGCTGTTTTGCCGTACTAGGCACGCTGGTCGATTCTTCGCTCGACTGTGTGTCGAATTTCGTATAGTTTATAAATCGTTCTACTAAATCCATGTTTTCAATTATTAATCATTTCTGTTGTTTCGGGTGATCTCGGTGGGATTCAAACCCACGACCTTCAGAACCGGAATCTGACGCTCTATTCAGCTAAGCTACGAGACCCTCTTTTCTGCTGCCCGTTTCTCCGGTTGTATGACATCGAAACGGAAGTCGACTGCAAAATTACTGCTTTTATTTGAAATAACCAAATATTTGGGGCAGATTTTTTCATATATATAATGTGTATTTGCAAATTGTTCTACAAAATGCTACTAAAAAACTTAAAAATGCTATCATTTTGCGAAAAAATACGGAAAAATGCTTGCAGATTAATTATTATTTTGTACCTTTGCAGCGCAAATACTAAATATGAAATAAAAATGAGCAATTTGATAAAACCTGAAGGGTACAAGGCGCTGCTGGATATGCGCCAGACCGAAATGGGTATTAAAATGATAAAAGAATTCTTCCAGCAAAACCTGAGCACCGAGCTCCGTCTGCGTCGTGTTACCGCTCCTCTCTTCGTATTGAAGGGTCTTGGTATCAATGATGACCTGAACGGCGTAGAGCGCCCTGTAAGTTTCCCTATCAAGGATTTGGGCGAAGCCCAGGCTGAGGTGGTTCATTCTCTTGCCAAGTGGAAGCGACTGACGCTTGCCGAGTATGAGATTGAGCCTGCTTATGGCGTATATACAGATATGAACGCCATCCGTGCTGACGAGGAGCTGGATAATCTTCATTCGCTCTATGTTGACCAGTGGGACTGGGAGGCTGTGATTACCAAGGAAGACCGTACCATCGCCTTCCTCGAGAATATCGTGCGCCGCATCTATGGTGCCATCTTGCGTACCGAGTTCCTGGCTTGCGAGCATTATCCTCAGCTGAAGCCTTTCCTGCCTAAGGATATTCATTTTATTCATGCGCAGGATTTGCTCGATATGTATCCAGACCTTTCTCCTAAGGAGCGTGAGGATGCTATCTGCAAGAAGTATGGCGCTGTATTTGTAGAGGGCATCGGAGGCAAGTTGAGCGATGGCAAGAAGCATGATGGCCGAGCTCCTGACTATGATGACTGGAGCACCGTGGCTGAGAACGGCAAGATGGGACTGAATGGTGATATCCTCATCTGGTATCCTGTTCTGGGTCGCAGTTTCGAGCTCAGTTCTATGGGTATCCGTGTCGACAAGGAGAGTCTGCTGCGTCAGCTTAAGCTGGAGGGCAAGGAGGATAGAGAGAAGCTTTACTTCCATCAGCAGCTCCTGAACGACAAGTTGCCTCTGAGCATTGGTGGCGGTATCGGCCAGAGCCGTCTGTGCATGGTATTGCTTCATAAGGCTCACATTGGTGAGATCCAGGCTAGCATCTGGCCTGAGGAGATGCGCAAGGAGGCTGAGGAAGCGGGCATGAACCTCATTTAAGCTTTTCTGCCGGTGCGTCATGGTGTGTACTGTGATGTGCTGCATATTCAGTTGATCTTTTTAAGATAATAATAATTTGCTTACGAAGGCTCCCGGTGCTTTTCTGCATCGGGGGCTTTTTTTTGTTGTGTGTCGGGTATGACACTAGCCTAGTTGATTCAAATTCCCCAGAACGCCCCGTTTCTGCCGTTTTCGGAGTCTTCATTGATGACCGGCGTCTGTCATCATTTATAACCCGTGTTGGTCTTAATAGAAGACTCGAGCGAGGCACAAAAGACTGTTCTTTTCGATTGCCGGTGCAAAGATACGAAGATTTCTGGTATCTACCAAATTTAGGCATGTGATAAGGAGCGATTTTCAGCAGCTTACGATTTGAAACTTAGTTAAGAGAAATAACTCTATGTTTCATGGGGCGCATCTCTATGTTTTGTGGTGTAGAGAACTATGTTTTGCGTTATAAATCAGCATATTACGAAGTAATACCCGTTTTCGGAAAACGTACTCAGTACTCAGTATTCAGTTTTTTTCGCTGTTGTTACCATCCTCTGCATAGATAGTATATTATATATATAATTATATATATAATATAAAATAATTACTTACAATTTGTAACCACAAAAATGGTAACTATCGCGAAAAAAACTGAATACTGAGTACTGAGTACACTTTTGGGCATAATACGCCCGGGTATAATGGCGGCATCTGGGAAAATAGTACTAGTTTCTCCACTCCGTATAGGTTGTCCTACATGGAGTGGAGAATTTCGTATCGTGTGGAGTATCTTCTATGTCATGACCAGATCCAGGTCCTTTGTGAGTTTTTTCATTGCAGGGTTCTTCTCCATAAGAAGTTCCAGAACTTCATTCTTGGTCAGAACCTTGCCTACCTCTTCCTGGTCGGCAAGGCGGTAGCTGATGCTCAGTTCGCTGTTGTGAAGACCTAAGACGAAAGTTTTGAGAATGCGGTTCTTGATGTTCAAAACGTCGTCTAGCAAGAGCTGGTTGTTGATGATAACCTCTATCTGCGGATAATTGGTTATCTTCGGTACAATACTCTTCATGCGGTTGGCTAAGCCTATGAAATCCAACTTGTTCTGCATTCTCATGCACATACTGAACCATGTTGCTTCCACCTGCTCCTGGGTGAACTCGTTCTGGTCGCCCGTGATGGTCGCTTTTTCCTCATTGGTATCATCATACGGACTGTGCAGGCGGCGCTGGTTCTCCTCCCTCTTCTTCAGGTTAGAGAAAGTCATGCCTATGCCGCCCAACTTGATATTCTTGAGTCGTGGCTTGTGAGGCGATGCAGCATCAATAGCAGCTCCGGCAGCGGCTGAGCCTTCTGGAGAGGCGGATGCGGCTGCGGTGGCAGATGCAGAATAAGATGCAGGATAAGATGCAGCATTGGAGGCTGCAGAAGCGGCTGCTGAGGCTCCGGAAGAAGGCACAGCAGTAGCTGTAGCAGCAGACGCTCCCGGCTGTGATGACCGGTTTTCGCTGCTGCCGGAAGGCTCAGAACCTGCACCCTGAGAGGCAAGCTTAGACTGAGCCAGAAGTTTCTGAAACAGGGATTTTAATCTATTGGGCGTACGCCCCGCACTAGGCACATCCTGATCCTCGGGCTGCGTAATCTGGCCTATCTGTATCAGGGTGAGTTCTACCAGTAATCGCTTGTTGCTGCTGGCGCGGTAATGGATATCGCACTGGTTCATCAGTTCCAGCGCCTTATATAAGAAAGGTGTAGGTGCCTTCTGGGCCTGAGCCTGGAACTTGGCTTTCTGGTCGTCGCTGGTTTCGAGCAGAGGCAGGGTCTGAGGATCCTTCGCCATCATCACATTGCGCACATGCTGGGCAAGCCCCTGTATCATGTTGCCGCCATCGAAACCGCGGCTCAGAATGCCGTCGAGTGTTACCATCATCTCGGCCACCTTATTCTCCAGAGCCAGGTCTACCAGACGGAAATAGTTATCGCTGTCGAGCACGTTCAGGTCCTCGATCACCTTCTGGTAAGTGATGTTGCCCATGCAGAAGCTGGCAGCCTGGTCGAAGATAGAGAGGGCATCGCGCATACCTCCGTCAGCCTTTTCGGCTATCACGGCGAGCGCCTGCTCTTCATATTGTATGCCTTCCTTCTCAGCCACCATCTTCAGGTGGTTGATGGTATTGGCTACCGTCATTCGCTCGAAGTCGTAAATCTGGCATCGGCTCAGGATGGTAGGCAGAATCTTATGCTTCTCGGTAGTGGCGAGGATGAAGATGACATGCTGAGGCGGCTCTTCCAGCGTCTTGAGAAAGGCGTTGAAGGCGGCTGTAGAGAGCATGTGGACCTCATCGATGATAAACACCTTATACTTGCCTACCTGAGGCGGGATGCGGGTCTGCTCCATCAGAACCTTAATCTGGTCAACACCGTTGTTGCTGGCGGCATCCAGCTCGAAGATGTTGTAGGAACGCTGCTCATTGAAGGCACGGCAGCTCTCACATTCGTTGCATGCCTCGCCGTCTTCACGAGGATGCTCGCAGTTGATTGCCTTCGCAAAAATGCGGGCACAAGTGGTCTTGCCCACACCTCTCGGACCGCAGAAAAGATAGGCGTGCGCCAGCTTGCCGCTCTTCACTGCATTCTTCAAAGTGGTGGTCAATGCACTCTGTCCGACAACCGAATCGAAGGTCATCGGACGGTACTTTCTTGCAGAAACTATATACTCTTCCATTATTTTTTCTTAATTGATGATGCAAAGATAACAAAAAAATATTATCTTTGCAAACAAATTCGGAAGAAATGAGTAAAAAACTTGGTATTATATGGAATTATCTCGCTCATTATAAGTATCTTATAGTGATTGTAGCGGGTGTTCTGGTAGTTGGTGTAGTTGACGACAATAGTGTAAGACAGCACATTAAGTACCAGATAGAGATAGCTACGCTCCGTTCGGAGATAGAAAAGTATCATGAGCAGTATGAAAACGACAAGCGTACCCTGCGCGATATGCAGCATGGTGCGCGGGCATTTGAGAAGATAGCCCGCCAGCGTTATTTCATGAAGGCTGATGATGAAGATATCTTTGTATTGAGTTCGGATATTCCGGAAAAAACTAACGAACAAGACGAAAATGAAACAATTGAGTAAACTGGAAAGTGCTATTTTCTTGCTGGGCGGCGTGCTGATGGTTGTCGGTGCGGCTTGCTTCGCATTTGGTTTTTCACATCCGCAGCTGGTGCAGGTAACGAGCTGGGGGTTCCTGCTGGGCACCATACTCTTCAGTGTAATGCAGGCGATGCAGTTCTATGAGGGATCTTCGCTGGTAATCCACCGCCTGAAGCGCATGCAGTATGTAGCAGACATCTTCTTCGTGCTCTCAGGCATCTCGATGGTAGATACGGTGTATGCTTTCCTGCGCCGCTGGTTTGAGAATTATGAGACCTATATCACCTATTTCTATAATAAGTGGGTAGTCTTCCTCCTCATCGCAGCCCTGCTGGAACTGTATACCACGCATCGCATCTCTCATGAACTGAAGAAGGAAAACAATCAGTAATATAGAAAGGACGAGAAAAAAGCTTTCGGTGCCCAACAGGAGTGCAAACAAAACATAAATCTTGTAAGAATGAATTAAATTGCTGCAATTTATTTCGTCAGTTCAAATTAAGATTGTACTTTTGTTCACCGAAAGTGATATAGATAGCTTATGAATAGAATATTTTACGCATTCATTGCCTTGATGGCACTTGCATCTTGTGCCAACAGTTACGATATCTCGGGTACTTCTAACGTAAGTACTCTGGACGGACGCATGCTGTACCTTAAGATACTGGAAAACAACGATTTCAAGAACGTGGATTCTTGCGATGTAGTGCACGGACAGTTCCATTTTCAGGGTTCTGTCGACTCTATGAAGATGGCGAATATCTTCATGGATGATGACCCTGTGCTGCCGCTGGTGCTGGAGAGTGGAAGCATTACGGTGAAGCTCGATGATACACAGCAGGTGGTAAGCGGTACTCCTATGAACGATAAACTCTTCGGATTCTTCAAGAAATACCAGCAGATTCAGAATCAGTTGCGCGAACTGGTACACAAGCACGACCAGGCTATCATGAACGGTAGCGATATGGTGGCTGTCAACAAGCATCTGAACGAGGAATCCATCCGCCTCTCTGAGCAGGAAGACAAGCTCATCACTTCGTTTGTTACCGACAACTTCAACAATGTGCTGGGACCGGGCGTCTTCTTCCTCGTTACAATGGGCAACCAGTATCCGATGCTCTCTCCTTGGATAGAGGATATCATGAGCAAGGCTACCGACTATTTCAAGAATGATCCTTATGTAAAGGACTATTATAAGAAAGCTCAAGAGAATCAGGAGATTATGAACGGTACACGAGATGCGCAGAGCGGCATGCAGCCAGAGATGGAAGCGGCTCCACAGGTAAATCCTGATGCGGCTCCGGCACCTACAGCCAACGAACTGGCTGCGCCTACGATTCCTCAAAAACAGGAAGGTCAGGAGTAGAAACAGGGCTCTTTCGAGTTCTTGGGCATTAACATCTTGTAAAACTCTTCATTTTATAAGTTTAGTAATATGAAATTAATCAAGAATGGAACCATTATAAATGAGGGTCGCTCTTTTGTGGGCGACCTCTTGTTGGATGGTGAATTTATCAAGGAGATATATGAAGGCGAGGCACCCCGTGGCAATTACGATGAAGTCATCGATGCCTCGGGGTGTTTTGTTTTGCCGGGTGTGATTGATGATCATGTTCACTTCCGTGAGCCGGGACTTACGCAGAAGGCTGACATCGAGAGCGAAAGCCGCGCTGCTGCCTTTGGTGGTGTGACCAGTTATTTTGAGATGCCTAACACGGTGCCTCAGACTACCACTCTGGAGGCCTGGCAGGCAAAGCGGCAGCTGGGCGCTGAGAAGAGTCATGTGAACTACAGTTTCTTCTTTGGTGCTACCAATGATAATGTAAATGATTTTGAGCAGCTCGATACGCATCGTGTGCCGGGAATCAAGCTCTTTATGGGCTCCAGTACGGGCAATATGCTGGTGGATAAATATGAGGCGCTGCAGGCTATCTTCAAGAAGGCGAAAGAGCTGGATTTGCCGGTGATGACCCACTGTGAGGATACCGAAATCATTAACCGCAACATGCAGCTGGCTAAGCAGAAATGGGGTGAGGACCCTGCCGTAGAACATCATCCGGAAATACGCAGCGAGGAGGCTTGCTATGAAAGCAGCCGTCTGGCGGTGCAGCTGGCTAAGGAAAGCGGGGCGCATCTCCATATCGCTCACGTTACTACGGCTAAGGAACTGGAGTTCTTTGGTAACGATGAAAATATTACAGGCGAGGCGGTTGTGGCTCATCTCATGTTCTCGGATAAAGATTACGCTGTGAAGGGCACACGCATCAAATGCAACCCTGCAGTAAAGACCGCTGCTGACCGCGAAGCTTTGCGTAAGGCGCTGAGTAATGGTAAGATAACTGTAGTAGGTACCGATCATGCTCCTCATCAGCTGAAGGATAAACAGGGCGGTTGTGCCAAGGCTGCATCAGGTATGCCAATGGTACAGTTCTCGCTGGTAAGCATGCTGAAACTTGTTGACGAAAAGGTAATCAGTATCGAGCGCCTGGTTGAACTGATGTGCCATAATCCAGCCCGTCTGTTCCATATCAGTCAGCGCGGCTTCCTGCGTCCGGGTTATAAGGCAGATGTCGTTGTGGTGCGCAAGGGAGAGCCTTGGAAGGTGACCGCAGAGGTGATTCAGAGCAAGTGTAAATGGAGCCCTGTAGAGGGTGATGAGTTTGCATGGAAAGTTGAACAGACTTTCTGTAACGGTCATCTTATCTATAACAAAGG
>ULYO01006844.1_pt1 | contig 11084 bp, 7 predicted proteins | sample 1962281 | NCBI WGS metagenome assembly ULYO01 (sample SAMEA4835866, study PRJEB28245) | human gut metagenome | biome: gut microbiome; material: fecal sample | place: Denmark | collected 2008 | reverse complement strand
AGGATCTGGACGTGTTGCTACAGTTATCGAGTAATCATAACTGATTATTTAAATATGCAATAAAATTAAGGCTTCCGAGATTTTTCTCGGAAGCCTTTTTTACTGATTTGTACATTAATAAACTAAAGTCTGAGTACTATTGAATCTAAAATGGCCCAATTTTGAATTATAAAGACGCAAAGAAGCAAGCTAAATAATCAAGTTAAATAGCGTAATCAAACATTTTTGGAACATTTTAATCAATCAAATATGAAGTGACATTTCATAATATTAATGCTATACTAATCTAAAAATGTAAATTACAATTTAATCTAATGGTAAATTTAAAAACGTAACTATTCAGAACCGCAGAGAACAAAAAAAGCGGGTGAGACCTATAGTTACTTTCAAATTTAAACTTGGATAAACTCAGGAGGCACACAATGGTTAAACACATTATTTTATGGACACTCAAGGATGAGTACACAGAGGCACAGAAGAAGGAAATACGTGCCGGCATAAAGGAAGGCTTAGAGGGACTTAAAGGGCAGATTCCGGGAATGATCGACATTTCAGTACGCACAGATTATCTTCCGACATCTACAGTAGATGTGATGCTTGATACTACATTTGAGGATGCTGATGCACTTGCAGCGTATGCAAAGAATCCTAAGCATGTTGCAGTGGCGGATACCAGGGTGAGACCATTTACTGCAAATAGGGCATGTATGGATTTCGAGGTGTAATAAGCGGGAAATTAGTGTATTTGACTATAAATCATTTCCGAAATTAGGCGATATGTCAAAAATGACGAATATTGTCAAATTATCATTGAAATAGTACTATGGTAATGATATAATAATCTTACTGTATAGAACGAAACCTAAATGAGAAAGGGAGAATTACATATGGGTGAGGAAGCTAAAAGCAAAATAATGGAAATGCCACTTCAGCAGAGATTGAAATATGGCTATAAGAAAGTATTGGATATGCTGCTTGTATCGGGAGGCATATCAATTGTTGCAGTTTTATTGGTTTATTTTGGTGCAAAGGCTAATATCTTTGGTGCCGAGTCGGGAACAGTTGCTACATTTTTCCTGGTTATAGGACTGGCCAATGTAATAATAGTTGGAATTGTAGCTACAATGATTGCGAAAAAAATCAGTGATCAGGTTATTGATTCTGTGCTTGAGCCATTACAGCAGATTGAGGTAGTGGCGGGAGAGCTTGTTAATGGAAATCTTCACAGCAATCTGGAGTATCATTCAGATGATGAGGTTGGCAAACTTGCACATGACCTTAGAAAGTCTATCAGGACACTTGGCACATATATTGATGATATCGACCAGACTATGAGACAGTTTGCAGATGGCAATTTCAACTTTAAGCCACAGGTGGAGTGGAAAGGCGATTTTGTAGGAATTAAAGAATCAATCGTTGCTTTCGAGGAGAGCATGTCAGATACAGTCAGCGGTATCCAGAGAGCGGCAAATGAGGTTTCAAATGGTGCTGAGCAGGTAGCTGCCAGCTCAAGTGATCTGGCGCAGGGTGCAACAGACCAGGCCGCTGTTGTTGAGGAGCTTACAGCCACACTTGCTTCTGTAGCGGATCAGGTAGCTGAGAATGCCGAGCATGCAAAGGAAATCAGTCAGAAGGTTTATGGACTCGGAACTGAGATTATGGATAGCAACGGACAGATGCATGAGATGGTTACATCTATGAATGAAATCAATGAGGCATCTCAGGAGATTGGTAAAATCATCGCAACAATCAATGAGATTGCATCACAGACAAACCTTCTTGCACTCAATGCTTCTATCGAGGCAGCCAGAGCAGGAGAGGCAGGAAAAGGCTTTGCAGTTGTAGCAGATCAGGTTACTGTACTTGCTGAGCAGAGTGCAAATGCTGCTAAGGAGTCAGCAGCTCTTATTGAGTCTTCAGTCAAGGCTGTTGAAAAAGGAATGGTTATTGCAGGCAAGACAGCATCACAGCTTGAGGAGGTTGCAGGCAATTCCAAGACTATCACAGATGAGGTTAATGGAATCGCAGAGACACTTGAGACACAGACAGATGCTATCAAGCAGATTAATAATGGCGTAGAGCAGATTAACGATGTAGTTCAGACTAACTCAGCTTCTTCACAGGAGTGTGCAGCTGCAAGTCAGGAGATGAGCAGTGAGGCAGAGAGCTTAAATGAGCTTATCCGTCATCTGAGAGTTGCTGAGCAGTAAGTATATTATATTGAATAGAATTATTGATGGTCACAATCAGCAGTGATTTGACGGTAACCGGATGTTGCTGTTAAGACTGAGGTGTGAAGCAGCAATATTAATATCCCCACGTTTATTTCCATGTATATGGCGAAAAACGTGGGGATATGTTATTATATGAGTATGACATTAAAAGATAGAATACCAAAAGAATTTTATAGCTTATTCCGCACGAAAAATATGGATGCATACATGCAGATAGTTGTTGCGTTATATGAGGAGAATAACGAGGTCTATGCATCACTGGGACTGACACGTGAGGAGTGTCAGATAATCATAGCGGATACCATATCAAAAGCAGGCATTGTATGGCAGACTGATTATAATGAAGATGAGAGTGATAAAGATAGTGGCAGCATGGATAATCATGATGATTATAATCCTGATTCCGAAATTGATGTTATATATGACCAGGCCAGTTTCGCATACACCCTGACACCATCAGCTATATTGGGCAGGCTTATAAACTGGGGCTGGATCAGGAGTGATTTTGATGAAAAGCTCAACACATATGTGATTGCATTTCCTCAGTACAGCCAGATGTATGCTGAGCTATTTAAAAAGCTGCTTGTGGATGATGACAGCAGGGAGCGCGAGAGCATTCTGGCTGTTTACAGTGCGCTTTTTACATATTTTTCAGATCCGGAAAAAAATAATGATATTCTGAAAAATGCGTTGTATACGTCAAAAAATCTTGGTCAGCTTTTATCAAATATGCAGGATGGTATGAGGGCATATTTTGATGAGCTGTCACGTATGAAGGATTTTATAGGTATACAGAAGGTACTGATTAAGGAAATTAATAACAGTGATAGCAGACGTTATGCCATCCTTACAACCACGGATAGCTTTTATCGTTACAAAGAGGCAGTAAAGGAGCTTATAAGTAAAATCCTTAATCAGAACGATGACAGAAGGGCTGAGCTTGAGGGAATTCTTTCGCAGACTACACCAGGTACGTTTGAGAGAAAACGCTATGAGTACAGCGTGGAGTACTGTGATAAGGCAAGTGAGCTTGTTTATAAGGTGGAGCATGAGTTTGACCTGATTGAGAGAAAGTACAACAAGCTTATTGAGCAGAAGACGATTTTTGCAAAGAGGGCGCTTGCAAGGATACACTATATCCTGCAGGAAGGCGCAGATGACGAGGATAATATAGTAAAGCTCATTAACCTGATAGATAAGAGTGATAAAACAGATGAGATACTTGGGGCTCTTCGAAACAGAATGAAGTTCACCAGACAGTTTTACAATGTAACGGACGACAGTTTTCCGGGAAGAAGAGAGAGGGGAAGAAGTGAGTTTGTTCCGTTTGTTATTGACGATGCTTCGGCAGGCGAAGATGATATGGCAGATTTTGTGCCAAAGCCATTGTATACCAAAAAGGAGCTTCAAAGCTTCAGAGATAAAAATATGCGTGATGGCATGTTTGTGACAGATGAACAAACTGTGGAATCCATGGAGGATCTGGAAAAGCTTCTGTTTTTATGGCAGGAGGAGACTAATGAGCGCATGGGTGAGGATACGGTGAGTCTGGATGGAGAGATAACAAAGAGTGATGGCGTAAGCTACTCAAGGCTTGTAATATCCAAATCGGACTCTAAACGAGAGGCATAGAAAAGAGAGCAATGTATGTTTGAATATATGGAGAATGTTTCGCCAAATGAGGCAGAAAATATTAGAAAAACTATTCAGGATCTGTTGAGGCAGACCTGTATTTTGCAAATGAAGTGTGACCCCGTTACATTGATTCAAAGAGACAATCCAAGGTATCAGGTGTGTCTTAGAAACAGAGAGTTTATCTCTGATTATCTGGCTGTGCTTGACTGTGAGCTGGTTCATGACCAGCAGGAACATCTTTTTAGGATAACGGGTGATGGTGTCATGCTTGAGAAGATGACTCTTCTTACTGCAAGGATTGTCATTATAATGAAGATGATATACAGGGATAAAATCATGGGCGAGGGGCTTAATGCGACAACAACGAATCTGGCGGAGATTCGTGAGTATGGCAGAAATACCAATCTGATTACCAGAAAGCTCAATAATCAGGAATGGTCAGACGCTCTTTTGCTTATGAAAACACATCAGATGATTGAACTGCCGGGGGCTATTGCAAACCTGGAGGACAACACACCAATCTATATTTATGGCACAGTAAATATATTCTGCTCAGCCATGGATATAAATGAGCTTGTGCGCATGTACAGTGATGAGGTGGAGATGATTAAGTATGATAACGAGTCGGCTGCAACACTTGAAGCTGCCGGATTGAATACAGAAGGCAGTTCTGTAAACCATACCCATGAATTTGCCAAAGACAGTGAAATGGAGGAGTTACCAATTGAGTCAGTCTAAGAAGATATTTACCAGAATGTGTCTAAACAACTGGGGCGGAATAAATCACAAGGTTTTGCAATTTAATGAGTATGTCAATTTGTTCAGTGGTAAGAGTGGCTCGGGAAAATCAACCGTCATGGATGCGATTCAGGTAATCCTCTACGGCAGCTTCAGCCCCACGTTTTTGAACAAGGCTGCAGATGATGCAAAAAACAGGAGAAGTGTTCTGAGCTATTTGAGAGGTGAGCAGAAGGATGGCTCTGCAAATCGTGGCGACTGTGATTTTTGTTCGGTCATAGCGCTTGAGATAGAGGATACAGGCAGTCATACGTTTACATGTATCGGAATAGCCTTTGAGGTACGAAAAAATGATTCTGAGATTAAGAGGTTTGTGTACTTTAGTCATTCGGGCAGGATGCCGGAGCCTTCATATGTGACAGCAGATGGCTTTTGCTATTCAAATAATGATATAAAAAAGCTTATAAACGCTCGCTCACAGTCAGCTGACAGACGCGCCAGAGGGGATGTCAACCGTATTTACGCATCGAAGGAGGCATACCTTGGCACATTATATGATGTGATTTTAGGATATATTGACCCGAATCGTTTTATCACAATGGAAAAAAGTGCTATTGCGCTCAGGATGACAAATGGAACAGGTCAGTTTATACGCGATTATATGTTTCCAAAGAGTGACTCGGGCACGATAGAGACTATCAGCGAGCAGCTCGATGCATACAGACAAATCAGGGAAAAAATAGAGGATATGCGCAAGCGTATTGAGCTTCTTAAGGAAATAAAGGAGTCAGGGCAGGAGCTTGTTAATATCCAAAGCGATATTGTCATGGCAGAGACAATGATCAGGTGCATAGATATCGAGGATATGCGTGCAAAGATTCAGGCAGCTGAGGATGATAAAAAGCGCATCGAAGAGGAGCAGGACAGGCTTTCAGAAAAGGCAGAGGATATAGCCGCGCAGCAGGCAGATGTGCAGCAGGAGTATATTCAGGTATGTGCGGATTTGAAATCGAGCGATTTAGGAAGCAAAAAGGATCAGCTTAAGGAGCTTGAGAAGAGAAGTCTCATGCTTACCGACAACAGCCGTCAGTGGATTAAAATCACAAACGGACTAAAGGCATGGGATGAGGATGAGGTCATCACAGACTATGTGAGCAATGCAGTTTTAAACCTCATTGAAGAGATTGTGGATGGCGATGTCACTAAGGCAAAATGTCAGGAGCTTCATCTAAAGCTCGAGTCCATAAAGAAGGATATCGAGGATGAGCTCGAGGACAATACCTCACAGAAAAATGAGATAACAAAAGAGCTTAAAGAGAAACAGCGTCTGGTCGATGATATGAAGAACAACCGCAAGTCGTACAGCGAGAGTCTGCGTTCGGCAAGAGCTGCGCTGCAGAGAGACTTAAGTGATAGATTTGGCGAGCCTGTGAAGGTGCAGGTATTTGCGGATATGTTCGACGTACAGGACGAGGAATGGAAAAACGCTATAGAGGGACGTATGGGAAGGCTCAAGTTCTCGCTTATCACAGAGCCTCGTTATGCGCATACGGCAGCTGTTATTTTCAGGGATATGAAGCAGTTTGAGGATGTTGATCTCATCAATTCCAAGGCTATCATGGACAGTGAACCAAAGGCCATGGACGGTTCGCTTTATGAGGCTGTGGATACAAAGGAAAAATATGTGGATGTCTGTCTCAAAAGATATCTTGGGCATATTATAAAGTGCCGGAGTGTTGACGAGCTCGAGCAGGTGAGAGATGGAGTTACACCGGATTGCTACTCATACAGCAACTTTATTTTCAGACATTTGAAGAAGCGCGATTATACTACAAATGCCTGCATCGGAGGCAGGGTATCCAAGGCAAGACTTGCCGAGTATGAGGCAGATGTGGAGAGACTTGAGAAGGAACAGATACAGCTTGTGGGTATCATTTCAAGTCTCAAGGCGCAGAGAGATTTCGAGTGCTTAAAGGGAGAGCCGGAGTATTTTGTGGGGCTTTCGGAGGCAGCAGATGAGCTGAAAGAGGTCAATTCACAGAAAAATGAGCTCGAAGCTATTATCAGGACCATGGAGAATGGGCAGTACAAGGAGCTAAAGGAGAAAAAGAGGCTTCTTGAGAAAAACATCGATGCACTTAAGAGCGCTTTTTCACTGAATCAGCAGCAGATAAATGAAAAGATAAGCCAGCATGAGAAAATCACAGGTGCAAATGAGCAAAGAAGAGCACAGCTGGATGATATGCTACAGGGCTATGTTGCAAGGGAGGAGCTTGAGAAGCAGGTGCAGGATATGCTGCAGCATAGCTCAGGAGCATCCGTCAAGAGCAAACAGCGTGAGAAGCTTATTGAGCTGCAAGGCGCAGACGGAAATGGTGGCAGGCAGCAGTCGTGTGTGGAGACACTTCAGACTGCCCGTTACAGGTATATAAAGGAGTTCCCGTCAGGTCAGTTCAGCGGAGCTGAGAAGTCAAATAAGGCATACGAGGAGCTGCTGGAGAAGTACGAGAAGGATTATGAGCCTGAATATGAGAGTGAGTTTGAGCAACAGTGCAAGGTGATCTACAAAAGTCTCAGAGAGAATGTCATCGGTACAATCCACGGTGATATCAAGGCGGCAAAGCGCCATGCCTACGAGATAAACAGGCTTCTCAGGGAGACTAATTTTTCAGACAGCACGTATCAGATTAAGATAGAGCCGGCAAAGAATGAAAACGGTCAGTTCTACGATATGCTTATGGCGGAGGAGCTGGACAGCAAAAATCTGGATAATGGCGGAATAGACGGACAGATAAGCTTTGGTGAGGATGACTTTTATAAAAAATATGAGCAGAAAATTAAGCTTTTGACAGACAAGTTCATGCCGCCAAAGGATGAGGATGAGCATCTGCGCATGCAGAAGCGTAAGGAAATGGAGCAGTATGCGGATTACCGTAATTATCTGTCATTCAGCATGTATGAGCAGGTTACGGACGAAAATGGTCAGGTCATAAGGGAAAACTTTGTAGATGACATGGCAGGCCGTGATTCGGGCGGAGAGGGACAAAACCCTAAGTATGTTGCGCTTCTTGCGGGCTTTGCGATGCTTTATATGCAGCAGAGCAATCGTGATTCAAAGATTAAGCTGGTGCTTTTGGATGAGGCTTTTTCCAAGATGGATCAGGAGCGAAGTGCGGTGTGTCTTAAGTATGCAAGAAAGATGGATTTGCAGCTGATTGTCTGTGTGCCGGATGAGCGTCTGCAGTCGCTTATCCGAAATGTGGACTGTGTCTATGGCTTCAGGCGGCACAATAATCAGATTTCGATGATGCATATAGACAAGGGCGATTATCTGAAATTGATGGAGGGATAGATATGGCATATTATATAGCAGAAGGCGCCGTTGTTAAGGGGCAGGTGACAATGGCTGACGGAGCAAGCGTATGGTATAATGCAACAGTAAGAGGCGATTCAGAGCCGATAGAAATCGGCAGAAACTCAAATATACAGGACAATGCGGTGGTACATGTGGACTTAAGCCACAGTGTCATAATAGGTGACAATGTAACAATAGGGCACAGCGCAATTGTTCACGGGTGTACTATAGGTGATAATACACTCATCGGCATGGGAGCCATCGTGCTAAATGGCGCAAGGATTGGTAAAAACTGTATAATAGGTGCAGGAGCTCTTGTCACTCAGGGCACCGAGATTCCTGACGGAAGCCTTGCATTTGGCTCTCCGGCAAAGGTAGTCAGGGCACTGAGTGCTGAGGAGATAGAGGAGAATCATCGAAACGCCATGCATTATGTGGATATTGCGAAAGAGTCGCTGACTTAATATTGTTCGGATTGTTTACATAAACTTTACAAATGGACGGTAGCGGTTTTTACATATTTAAAATAAAATCATAGTCTGGGAAATATAAACAGGGAAGGTATAATTTATGAAATCAAAAGAAGACAATACACAAAAGAAAAGCAAAAAGCTCTCGTCAAAGGAGCTCTCATGGGTATTATATGACGTGGGAAATTCCGCATACACACTGCTTGCGTGTGCACTCATACCGATATGGTACAAAAGTCTTGCCGTGGGAGATGGTGCAGGGCAGATTTCATCTGACAGGGCGACTGCATATTATGCGGTGGCGATAGCTGTGATGACGGTTGTATCAGCACTTATCGGACCTGTATGTGGCGCGATAGCTGACCATATGCGTATCAAAAAGGCTATTTTTTCAACGACCGTAGTTGTAGGAGTGTCGGCATGTATACTTAACGGTTTTACGCCTACATGGGTACTGTTTCTTGTTATTTATGTGCTTACAAAGATATTTTACAATGCATCGCTGGTGTTTTATGACTCGATGCTTGTCGATGTGACGACAAAGGATAGAATGGACGAGGTATCCTCCTATGGATATGCCTGGGGATATCTGGGCTCATGTGTGCCGTTTCTCGTTTCGCTTGCAGCGTATATCTGTGGACCTGATATGCTTGGATATATATCAAACCGCCTGTCGATGATAATAGGCTTTGCAGTTACCGGAATATGGTGGCTTGTTGTTACAGTTCCGCTGCTTAAGAGCTATAAACAGGTGAATTATGTATCTGAAGCTGCTGACAAAGATAGTTATAAGAATTTTGAAAACGATGTATTTATAAGAGAAAATATAAAAGCGAAAAGCAAAAATCCGGGTGTCCTCAGACTCATAGCTGACGCATTTGCACAGATATTCGGAACAATCAAAAAAATTGCTACAAAAGATAAAAAAGTAGGTCTGTTTTTGATTGCTTTTTTCCTTTACATAGATGGTGTAGGTACTATAATAGATAATTGTATAAACATAGGAACTGATTTAAAGCTTGATTCAGTGGGACAGGTAGTGTTTTTACTTTTCACACAGGTAGTGGCATGCATTGGTTCGCTTGTTTTTGGAAGACTGTCACAGACATACAAAACTACAACGCTTTTGTATGTCTGCATTGCGGGATATTTTGCAGTTTGTCTATATGCACTTACACTGCATGATCTGATTGGCTTTGGAATCATGGCATTTGGTGTGGGATGCTTCCAGGGCTCATTGCAGGCGCTGTCACGCTCATATTTTTCAAAGATTATTCCTCCTGAGAACTCGGGAGAGTACTTCGGAATCTATGATATTTTTGCAAAGGGAGCTTCATTTTTAGGCTCACTTGTCATCGCGTCAGTAAAGCTTGCAGGCGGCACGATAAATGTAGCGGTTGCAACTATGGCAATATTCTTTGCAGTGGGATTTGTATTTTTAAGGCTTGCAGACAGATATGATGCACCGAGGCATGAAAATAACTAAAATAAAAAGTAACGAAAGAAGGCTTAAAGCATGATAAACACAGAGGGAACAAAGGTCTGGGCACACAGAGGAGCATCCGGATATGCACCGGAGAACACACTTGAGGCATTCAAGAAGGCAGAAAAGATGAAGGCTGACGGCGTGGAGCTTGATGTGCAGCTCACAAAGGATGGGGAGCTTGTGGTCATACATGACGAGACCGTGGACAGAGTGAGTGGAGAGAAAGGCTTTGTAAAGGACTATACACTCAAGGAGTTAAAGCGCCTCAATGTGTCAAAGCACATGCCGTCCTATGACAAGAAGACTCGCATTCCAACACTCGATGAGGTGTTTGACCTGCTCAAAAACACAGAGATGACCATAAATATCGAGCTCAAAAACGGTATCGTACAGTACAAAAATCTGGAGAAAAAGGTACTGGCGCTCGTGGAAGAGTATGATATGCTTGACCGAATCTGGTGCTCATCATTCAATCACGAGTCGATTGTGCGCATGAAAAAGCTTTGCCCTGATATGAGGTGCGGTCTGCTTTTTTCTGACATTATAGTAAATCCGGCAGAGTATGCAAGCGAGCTTCATGTGGATGCGCTTCATCCGGCAACCTACCATATGCAGGATGAAAACTACATTGACAAGGCGCACGGAAGAGGACTTAGAGCTCATGTATGGACTGTAAATGAAAAGCATGAGATGAAGGCACTTGTCAAGGCAGAAGCAGATGCAATTATCACAAATTATCCGGATATTGCTGTTGAAATAGTTAAAAATGCCTAAAAGATATATAAAATGCACACAAAATTAATTTATGTAAAGCTGAATAAAGAATTGTAAAGTTTTTATCTTGATTTTACATAACTGTGTTTTGAAATTACTAAAGAAAGCGGTCGTCATAGGAATGATGGCAACGATGATAACAGGCTGTTCACAAGAGGTACAAACTACCAATGTGGACGGTCTTAATTCATATAAAAATGCGTCAAAGAGGTGGTAATGCAGCTTGCTGCAAAGGAAACACTCAGATGTGCTGATATCGTTGAAGAAATGTTTGTAAATTTGCATGAATGTATTGACAAAAAAGGCAAAAATATCGAAAATGAACTTAAGAGTGCACGGACATTGCAGAAGCATTATGTGCTGTGCGGTATAGCGAGAATTGGAATATTATC
>ULYO01034986.1_pt1 | contig 11119 bp, 8 predicted proteins | sample 1962281 | NCBI WGS metagenome assembly ULYO01 (sample SAMEA4835866, study PRJEB28245) | human gut metagenome | biome: gut microbiome; material: fecal sample | place: Denmark | collected 2008 | reverse complement strand
GTGTCAAAGCCCATATTGTGGCGTGTAGCCTCATACTGCTTTCCCGGATTTCCCAAACCTGCAATTAAATACATAAAAACTCCTCAATTAGTTGAAATATACCATCTCATCAGCAAGAGGCTCGCACACTTCCACATGCTCTGCATAAAGTACAATACCCTCTCCCTGATATTCCATTCTCTTTTCAAAAGCAACCTTCGCGGTAACTTCCACCCACTGTCCTTCTGCAATCTTCGGGGCAAAAGCGCTTTTGCAGATATATCCCAGGAATGTGGTATCATCTGCACAACATGTCATGGCTGTTCTTCCTGGAACAAAGAATTTGCTTCCCATTCCACGCGGTTTCAGGGCACGTGCCTTGAAATGGACAGTTTTTCCGACGTAACGGTCCGGATGATCCATGGAATCTACAAACCAGATGCCGTAATCCTCCGGAAGGATATCGATCACCGGTGCATCAATATCAAACGGCATCTCATCTTCAAAAAGATCACCAAGCTCGCCTTCTTCATCCTCAAAGATGATCTCTGCACGCTGGTTTACCACCTTGATGCTTCTTCTGTAGGAAGGAAGCGGATCCTCTTCCTGACAGCGGTTAAAGATAACCATATCTGCATTACGGACCATGTCCATAAAAAGGGACTTCATGTTGGCCATATAAACCTGGAATGTGCTGGCATCCACACAGGTAATGTGCTGTTCCACACCCCAGCCCGCCGGTTTTTCCATCTCTTCAAACTTGCTTACCAGCCACATGCCATTGTACTCAATAATCACACGTTCCGGCTGATGCAGGATATCCATTGCCGCAAGTCTCTCCGGTGTCAGTTCTTCCTCGCTGTCGATAACCTCCACAACGGTGTTGCTCTTTTTCAGGGCTTCCTCATCATACTCCTCTTCTCCTTCTTCGCAGAGGATAAGAAGTGTTTTTCCCTCAACCTGAAAATAATCCTGCTGCAGGGTAAAGCTCAGGAAAGAGGTCTTGCCACTTTCCAGAAAACCTGTGATCAGATAAATGGGAACTTTGATCTCTTCCATAAATTTATCCTGTAAGATACTATCCGTTAATCCGGACAGTATCCATTTCCTTTCTGTAATATAAAATCTGAAAAATTTCTCTTATGTTCTGTTTTTATGCGATTCCAAAAAGCTCTTCCAGAGCATGCTCATCAAGTTTGGAACCGATCACGCACAGACGGCCTGTATATTCCGGTGCGCCCTCACGGATCTCGGTTTCTTCCGGAACCATATCAAAATAGATCCATGTTCCGTCCTCTGCCGGAAGCATTCCTTTTGCACGGAGGATGATACCATATTTGTCAGACTCGGAAAGTGCCTCAAGGATCTTCTCAAGTCCCTCACGTGTGAATTTTTTAATTGTCTCACGGCCCCAACTTGTGAAGACCTCATCTGCATGATGGTGATGATGGTCATGTCCACAGCCGCACTCACCGTCGTGGTGATGATGGTGCTCATGCTCTTCGTGATCATGGCCGCAGCCACACGCGCCGTCATGGTCGTGATGATGATGCTCGTGCTCGTCATGGTCGTGGTCATGGCCGCAGCCGCACTCCTCGTCATGGTGATGATGGTGCTCATGCTCTTCGTGATCATGGTCATGTCCACAGCCGCACTCCTCATCATGGTCGTGGTGATGGTGATGCTCATGCTCCTCGTGATCATGGTCATGGCCGCAGCCACACTCGTCATCATGATGATGGTGATGATGCTCATGCTCTTCCTCAAGCATTTCCTGCTCCAGAGATACCGGATGCTCCATAACCTCTACCAGTTTCTTTCCGTCAAGGTTCTCAATCGGAGTTGTGATGATGGCTGCATCTTTATTCAGGCTGCGAAGAAGCTCCAGGGACTCCTGAACTTTCTTCTCAGTTGCGATATCTGTACGGCTCATGATGATGGCGCCTGCATACTGGATCTGATTGTCAAAGAACTCACCGAAGTTCTTCATGTACATCTTGCATTTCTTGGCATCAACAACAGTTGTATAGCTGTTCAGTTTGATGTCAACCTCATCCTGAACACCCTGTACAGCTTTGATAACGTCAGAAAGTTTACCAACTCCGGATGGCTCGATGAGGATTCTGTCCGGGTTGTATTTGGTAACAACTTCTTTCAGGGAAGTACCGAAATCTCCAACCAGTGAGCAGCAGATACATCCGGAATTCATCTCACGGATCTGGATTCCGGCCTCTTTCAGGAAACCACCGTCAATACCGATCTCACCAAACTCGTTCTCGATCAGCACGACCTGCTCACCCTGAAATCCGTCTTTCAGAAGTTTTTTGATCAGAGTTGTTTTTCCGGCACCAAGGAAACCGGAGATAATATCAATTTTTACCATTTTGTATACACTCCTTTTAACGTAGTTTGACCAGGAAGTGTTTATACCCCCTGGTTGTATCCTGTTATGATCATGATGGAAGAGAAAAATTCTTGTTTCTCTCTCTGTTATCATTATATCCATTTTGTAAAACAGACATTCGTGTTCTGTTTTGCATCCAGATTAAGACAGGGATGTGAAAAGCTCACATCCCTGAAAATCGTTCCTCTTATCAGCCGTTGATCATAAAGCTCATAAGTTTGTCGATGTCCTCTTTCTCTGCTGCAACGATCTCAAGTTCCGGGATCTCACCGCCGGAGAAGATGTTTGCAAGAGATACATACTGAGAAAGTTTGGATTTCAGGTTCAGTCTGTCTCCCTCTCCTGTTACAAGCTCTACTCTGCCTTTGCAGCTGTCAATTACCTCAAAAAATTTATCAATATCTGTAATATGTGTTACTTTCATTTGAAATTCTCCTTTCCTATTAAAGGGCTGTTCTTAACTCTTTTCTGTAAAATTATACCCTAGTGTTCAAAAAAAAGCAATCCCCGGCGCTCAAAAACAATCACAGATATTCACCTCAAATATCATTTCTCTTTGTCACATTTCTTCAATTTTAACGGTACAGTCACGCCTTCCTTTTGTCCATATCATAAGATAAACCTTAAATCCAAGAGAATCTCTGGCGGTTGTAAAAGGTTCCTCTCTGAGTACTTCTGATTCTATGCCCCGGGCTTTCAGCTCTGCCTGCCGTTCCTTTGCTTTTTTCATCAGAGCTTCCAGCTGTTTATCTGCTTCCTTTCCAAAGGACCGGTCTCCATATCCGGCGGAAGCTTCTTTAAGCTTCCTGGAAAGGCACTCCGTCACTTTGATATGTTTTGTACAGTGAAGCATTCCTGCCAGTTTCCGTGCCATCCATTTAAACGGAAATCTCCGATAAATTTCAAGCCATCTGATGAAACTGTCATCATCTGCCTGCTCTGCAATCTCTTTCATAACAGAAATCGCCTTTTGTGAAGGAACCCATGGATTTTCCCGAGGCACAATATACTTCTCCGGCACAGCCGGATAACAGCAGTAATTCAGAGGTGGAAACTCCACCAGTGCGGAAAGCTTCTCTTCCAGTGCATTACAGCTGTCACCGCCAATATAATCATATTTGTCACGCAGGATCGCCAGACGGTACTCCAGCTGCCGCAGATATTCATATCCTTCCACCCAGAAATGTCCGATCTGACTGTAATCGTAGAGATGTTTTTCCAGAGTCAGGGTTTCAAAAAACAGCGTCACTACCGAATCGTCCTGATGCACAACCAGAATGTATTCCCTTCCCTGACGGCTTAGATCTGCCAGGATCTCCCCCTCATAGTCCGGCTTGTATACACCAGTCATACGGGCATTTCCGAAGACGAGAAAACTTTCTACAGCGTCATTCATAAGATACACAAGACGTATCTCTCCGTTCCGTACATAAATATCCTGAGAATCTTTTTCATTCACTGCCACCAGTTCAAACTGATCTTCTCCGAGCAGCTCTGCAAGCTTCTGAAAGGCATCTGGCAGCTCTTCAAAGGCCTTCTCGGAAACGTATCTCTCCGGCGCTGTTTTTCCCGCAGTATTATTTCCAGTATTCATCAATTACCTCTTTGTTCAGTTTTTCTCCGATGACGATCATGATCTCCTGGCCAAGTTTCGTTGGCTGGATACAGATCTCATGGCGGGTGGCATTCAGCTCCAGCCACTGTCCGTCTTCTTTCTTAAGAAAACCTTTTACGCGGAAAACATCTCCGCAGGACGGGTCGTTCAAGATCTTTTCTGCTGTTTCCCGAAGTTCCTCTTCGCTCTTATGAACATTCATAAAAAACAGGGAATCAAATCCACCGCCTTCTGCATAGGATTCTTTCACATAATCTTCTGCCACATACCTGCAGTTCAAGATCTTTTCCAAATCTTCGTCTGTAAAATCATCCCAGTTTTTATCCATGATTTCGCTGTCCAGACGGCGCTTACACTGGATCTGACCAAGTGCACGGTTGAGATGTTCCTTTGTGCTGTGGATCTCTTCCTCTGTAGCTTCCTGACTCCTGCTCAGAAGTACGCAACCTGCATCTGCCACCTCGGAAGCCAGCAGATAATCCGCTTCCGCAGAAAAATCCTCCGCAAGCTTGGCATCCACAATAGCGATCACATTTCCGATCTCATACCACTTATCTAGTGGTTCCTCATGGAGGGCGTCAAAAAACTCATCCACATCAAAGATTCCGGATGGTTCCACGATCACACGGTCATAACCGCACATTCCCATGGCGATCAGTTTTGTCTTAAATCGACGTCTGTGACAGTCCGCGTCACATCCACCAGAAACCATCTCCAGCTCACAGTTGTCTCCCATCAGATCCTGAAGCAGCATCATATCCACATTTACTGCCCCGAAATCATTTTCCAGGATACCGATGTTCATGCCTTTTTTCAGAAGATAGGAGGCATATTTTTTTATAAATGTTGTCTTCCCGGATCCGAGAAATCCGGTTATCAGATCAATTTTTATCATATTTCTTCCTTTACTTTATCTCAATAATACTCCTGTCCGGCAGACACCGGACTGTTACCAGTATATAATCTTTTGCCCACAAAGAAAAGAGGCGGCCCTGAAAAATCTTCTCAGAACTGCCTCTTTCCGGCTATTTTACCCTTTTATGATTATGTATGAAGATTACTTTGTAAACAGATCTACCAGATCCTGGCCGTCATCATAACCCTGAGCTTTCAGCTCCTGAACGAACCACTCGTCTACGCCGTCTACTGCTTCCTTGAAGGAATCGATATCCATGTCCTCTTTCTCTGTGAAAGTTACACCGTTTTTGTCTGCCCAGCGTGTTTTGATCTCATCATCGCTGGAACGGTTGATGTAACGCTCATACTCAACAGCTTTCTGACCACACTCATCAACAACTGCCTGCTGCTCCGGTGTCAGTGCATCGTAAACATCCTGGTTGATGCAGAAGAACAGACAGTCATAAATGGCATCCCACATGGAGCAGTATGGCTGTACTTCCTGTACGCTGGCTGCATCGATTGCAGGTAACGGGTTCTCCTCGCCCTCTACGGTGTTCTGCTGAAGAGCTGTGTAAGTCTCAGACCAGTTCATGTTTGTGGCATCTGCGCCCCATCTCTTATAGCATTCCATAAGAAGGTTGGAACCAGCCACACGAACCTTCAGATTCTTCATATCATCTACAGATTTTACCTCATGCTTGCTGTTTGTCAACTCACGAAATCCGTTCTCTGCAATACCCATGCAGTGAAGTCCGTAGCCGTTAAGGATCTCCTTCAGCTTGTCTCCGGCCTCTCCGTCAAACTTCGCATCTGCATCATCGTAGGAATCATAGATGAACGGCAGGGATACCACATTGAAGCGTGGATCAAATGCAGAATAGATCAGATTGGAATGCATGGAGATCTGTACCGGGTCTCCGTTCATCAATGCCTGGATTCCCTCGGACTGATTTCCGTTTGTCAGCTGATCCGCTGCGTAAATGTTAACCTTGACCTTTCCTCCGGTAGCCTTTTCCATGAGTTCACCGAACTTACGTCCTCCATCAGCCCAGGTACTTGTCTCCGTTGTGGAGCATGCAAAGTTCCAGGTTGTCTCAGGCCAGTTCAGATCACTGTAATCCTCCACGGTATCTACCGAATCCTCTGTAAACAGATCTACAAGATCCTGTGCATCGTCATAGCCTGCACTCTTAAGCTCCTTTACAAACCAGTCGTCGATTCCGTCTACTGCTTTCTTGAAAGAATCGATATCCATATCCTCTTTCTTTGTAAAAGTCACACCGTTGCTCTTCTCCCAGCGGCTCATGATCTCCTCGTCGCCGGAACGGTTGATATAACGCTCATACTCAACAGCCTTCTGACCTGCCTCATCAACAACCTGCTGCTGTTCCGGTGTCAGGCTGTCATAGATATCCTGGTTGATACAGAAGAACAGACAATCATAGATTGCATCCCACATGGAGCAGTACGGCTGTACCTCCTGTACACTGGCTGCGTCGATCGCAGGCAACGGGTTCTCCTCACCCTCTACCGTATTCTGCTGAAGTGCTGTGTAGGTCTCAGACCAGTTCATATTTGTGGCATCTGCCCCCCATCTCTTATAGCATTCCATAAGAAGGTTGGAACCGGCCACACGAACCTTCAGGTTCTTCATGTCGTCTACTGTTTTTACTTCATGCTTGCTGTTTGTCAGCTCACGGAAACCGTTCTCTGCGATTCCCATACAGTGAAGTCCGTACTCACCAAGGATTTCTTTCAGCTTTTCTCCGGCCTCACCATCAAATTTTGCATCTGCGTCATCGTAAGAATCATAGATAAACGGCAGGGATACTACATTGAATCTCGGGTCAAATGCAGAGTAGATCAGATTGGAATGCATGGAGATCTGTACCGGGTCTCCGTTCATCAGTGCCTGGATTCCCTCGGACTGATTTCCGTTTGTCAGCTGGTCTGCTGCATAAATATTAACCTTGACTTTTCCGCCGGTTGCTTTTTCCATAAGCTCACCGAATTTACGTCCGCCGTCAGCCCAGGTACTTGTCTCCGTTGTAGAGCATGCGAAGTTCCATGTCATCTCCGGCCAGTCAAGATCACTGTAATCCGCGATGGTATTAAAGGAATCACTTCCGTCTCCGGCATCCTTTGAGCTCTGGCTTCCTGTGTCAGAAGACTGGTCTCCTGTATAGGAGCCCTCTTTTGCAAGCGCCTTCGGAAGAGCTGTGGAAACAGCCGGAATATAAGTGATGATCAGAAGAACTGCAACGGATGCAGCGATCATCGGCATAACTGCTCTGGAGATCTGCTGAAGAGTAACCTCCAGACCTTTTTTGATCTTGATACTGATGGCAACGAAAAGGTTTACACCTACAGGAGGTGTTACCTGTCCGATCGCAAGGTTAACTGTTGCCATAACACCGAATGCTACCACATCATAGCCCAGAGCCTTACATACCGGAAGCATGATCGGTACAAAAATATACATTGCAGAGTTTGCATCAATGAAGCATCCTGCGATCAGGAAAATGATGTTTACGATCAGAAGGAAAGTAAACTGATTATGTGCAATGCTGGCAAGAAGCTCCGATGCCGCATTTGCAATACCAAACTTGGTACATACAAAAGAGAACAGGGAAGCACTCGCTACGATCAGCATGATTCCGCCTGTTGTCTTTGCAGAATCCACAAGAATGTCAAACAGATCTTTGAGCTTAACCTCACGGTAGATCACCATACCAACAAACAGACCGTAAACAACAGATACTGCTGCAGCCTCAGTTGGTGTAAAGATACCACCGTAAATTCCCCCGAGGATGATAACCGGCATCAGGAATCCCCAGAATGCATCTTTAAATGTAGCCCAGCGCTCTTTTGCAGAAGCTTTTTCACGGGATGGCTGAATGTTATGTTTCTTTGCCTCGATCATAACGATGATCACAAGAGCAACACCCATCAGAAGTCCCGGAACGATACCAGCCATGAACATATCTGCAATAGATACACCTGTGATGGAAGCGTATACAACGAATGCGATACTCGGCGGTATGACAATGGCGATGGAACTGGAGGTTGCCATCAATGCCGTGGAAAACGGTGCGGAGAAACCGCCCTGCTCAACCATAGCCGGGATCAGAACTGCTCCAAGTGCCGCAACAGTTGCAGGACCGGAACCGGAGATCGCTCCGAAGAAGCAGGCTACGATAACACATACAATGGCGATACCGCCCTTTTTATGTCCTACGCAGGTATCTACGAAGTTGATCAGTCGTTTGGAAATACCGGCTTTTGCCATGATGTTTCCGGACAGAACGAAGAACGGGATGGCAAGAAGCAGGAATTTACTGATTCCGGAGTACATGTTTGTAGCTACGATGGTCAGTGATGTGCCGGAATAAAGGATGGCACATACAGATGACAGACCCAGGCAGATCGCAATGGGAAGTCCCAGGATCAGGAAAATAAAGAAGGAGATAAATAAGATTGCACTGATCATTTATTTGTCCTCCTTTTCATCATCTTTTTTCAGGCAGAAGTCCAGGCAGTACTCAATAAAATGAAGGATCATACAGACTGCTCCGATCGGCACAAAGGACCAGAAGATCCACTCCGGCCAGTTCAGTACGAAAGTTCTCTTGCCGTTTGCCAGCTGTGTAAGAACTTTGTCCATTCCATACTTAAATAAAATTGCGGAAAAAACAATGCTCAGGACTGTGATCAGGATCACAGATGGTTTTTCCAGTTTTTTCGGAAGACGGTCCGTAACCAGTGTCAGACTTACCAGTCCTCCTTTTTCACGGCAGGCAAGTGCTGCTGCCAGAAGTGTGATGAGAACAAACACCGCTACAACAAGCTCTTCTGTAAAAGACCATGAGCGGTGGATGACCTTACGGGAAAATACATTTCCCACAGTCAGCACAAGGATCAGCAGTGTGGAAATGACCAGTACGATTTTTTCTACTGCTGCAAGTGCGTTCATGAGTTTTTTGTACACTTTCATACTCTTTCCCCTTTTGTGTATTTTTTCCGGTTTCAGATCCTTACCGCGTGGTTTAAAATGTTTTGGATAAAAAAAATCCGTCCCCTTTCAGGGACGGATATAAAATTCCGCAACCACCCTGTTTCTCCATTGAAACAAGCACGATTCTGCAACGTACCGGCATACGCGACTTCTGTAACGGGAAGCACCCGTGAAAACCTACTTACTTATCTGAAACTTTCGGCTTTCCTTCTCAGGGATGATATTCAAGCCAGTTCCGACGCTGCATCACACCAGCCACAGCTCTCTGAAGACGGTTCCTCTGTCTTTACTGATTCCCTTCATGGAATTTACTTCTGTTATGTGTTAACTCTTTAATGAGTTAAATCAATTCTAACTCTGTTTGTTTTGATAGTCAAGTTTTTTTTTCAAAAACTCCTTCAGGCGTTCTTTCCTTCTCCGGCGAAGTACTCCTTCACAAGCTTTACAACCACACCGGAAAGCAGGAATACTGCGATAAGGTTAGGGATCGCCATCAGACCGTTGAAGGTCTCTGCGATACTCCAGAGAAGTCCAAGGTCAACAGTTGCACCGATGATTGCTACCAGAGAGTACAGTACCATAAAAGGTCTGATAGCTTTTTCCTTAAAAAGGAACTCCGCACATCTGGCTCCGTAAAGTCCCCATCCAATGATAGTGGAAAATGCGAAGCAGCACATGGCAACTGCTGTAAAGATGGAAACCCAGTTTCCGTATGTACTGGTAAAACCGCTGATGGTAAGCTCCGCTCCTGCTGCTGCGCCATAACCAACCGGCACCCCGCTGCAGAGGATGACAAGCGCTGTCAGCGTACAGATCACGATCGTGTCCGTGAATACCTCAAAGATCCCGAAAAATCCCTGTTTTACAGGTTTTCTGGTGTCTGCACAGGCATGTGCGATGGAACCGGTACCAAGACCTGCCTCATTGGAAAAAATACCTCTGGAAACACCTTTTTTCATACTCATGAAAAAGCTTCCTACTACGCCGCCTGTCACAGATGCCGGATTAAATGCCCCTCTGATGATAGCGCTGAAAACCCCCGGAACATTTTTCCAGTTGATGATAACTACACCGACGGCAAGAATAATATAAAACAATGCCATAAACGGTACCAGCTTTTCTGTAACCTGGCCGATCCTTTTGATTCCGCCAAGCAGGATCATTGCCACAAGAATCGCAAGGATGATCCCCATAACAAGGTTTACCGTAGAAGTATTGTCTGCAGCGATCACATTGTAATTGATCAGTGCAGAATCAATAGCTGTTGTAATGGTATTAACCTGGGTTGCATTTCCGGTTCCGAAAACAGTCAGCACACCGAAAGCGGAAAACAGATACGCCAGCCAGTGCCAGTGTTTCTTAAGGCCGTTCTTGATGTAATACATTGGTCCGCCAACCAGATCTCCGTTGGCATTTGTTTCACGGAAATGTACCGCAAGTGTTACTTCGGAAAACTTCGTACACATTCCAAGAAGTGCGGAAAACCACATCCAGAACACAGCTCCCGGTCCTCCGATAGCGATGGCACCTGCCACACCTGCAATATTTCCGGTTCCCACGGTAGCAGCCAAGGCGGTACAGACAGCCTGAAACGGTGTCAGACTTCCATCAGAAGCCTCACGTTTACGAAGCATACGTCCGATGGTTACCTTGATGGCATAAGGAAATTTCCGGATCTGGAGAAAATTCGTGCGGATACTTAAATAAAGACCCACACCAATAATACAAATCATTGCAGGAACGCCCCAGATGAAATTGTTTATGGCAGCATTCACTGATTCAATAACAGATAACATTCTATAACCCTTCCCTTATTTAATTTTGTCTTTTCGGTCAGTACGTTTGTTTGTACAAAAAAGACGATTCTTTAAATTATAGCACATTTTCTGTCGAATGTATAAGAGAAAAGCTTTATAATTTTACTATGATAAAGAAAGGAAGTGAATAAAAGCTGCCAATCCTGTTGTCAAATATGTGATACACCTGTAGTAAAAATACTTATCTGTGGTCAGTATCATTTTCCGTATCGTCCAGGAATGTAAATATATATCCCCAGTATTTCTCCAGGATCTTGCCTCTGCTTCCATAGATCTCATGCTTTGTTCCGATCATATGGATATAATCGCAGGTGGTTTTTCCCTGACGGTTGATCTTTCCGGCAAAATTCTTCAGGGCACGGACAGACACTAGATCTTCGGTCTGGGCC
>ULYO01037620.1_pt1 | contig 11126 bp, 12 predicted proteins | sample 1962281 | NCBI WGS metagenome assembly ULYO01 (sample SAMEA4835866, study PRJEB28245) | human gut metagenome | biome: gut microbiome; material: fecal sample | place: Denmark | collected 2008 | reverse complement strand
CATTTCCAATAAATTACACTCTTTTCGTAACTTCACTTTGCAAAGTTACAATTTTTTGCGATAGCTTAATTATTTTGTGAATAAAAATTTATTCAACAAAATTTCAAGGCACGGCTCGTTCATTTAAAAATGCTTTGAATTTGCAATATCTATGAGTATTAGTCGGTTAGAAGCAACTCTAAATAACACCCAACAAAGCTGTTTTTATATATTCCACAGATTAGACTTGGGTAAATGCTACTTATTCAAGCAGTTGCTAAACAACACCAAAGTTAAATGAAAGAGCCGTGCAGGTATAGTCAGATTTTATAGCCAATGTAAGGAGTTATAAAATAAAATCACTAGTTTGTATTTCCAAAATATGGTACATGTACCAATAATTTGAAATAGTAATGGTGATAAATCGTGGTAGTCAGCGATATTATATACAGTCAGCGTTTATTATGCCAACAGATTCAAAAGAACGACAAGAGTCAAATTCTCTACTTAACATTGACGACGCTTTTAAAAAAATAATAATAGTCAAGGACTACATAAAACCAAAGAGGAACCAGTTGGGTATAATAACAATTGGTCTTATTGATTTTTTGTTAAAACCAGAATTAATGGAGATGTAACAAAAAGCGAAGGCTGCTCCTGGCGGGGCAGCCTTCGCTGTGTATTGACGTGAGTGTCAGAATGCTATTTTGCAATAATCTTGCTGATTGTGCGGTTGCCGTCGGCACCTGTAGCCACAACGATGAGCAGACCTTTTGCGTCGACGCTCAGACGGTCGGCACGAGCCGAGCCAACGAGCGCGCCCGTAGTGGAGAATGCGTCGATGCGTGCAGCGCCTTCAGCCGTCACAACACCGTCGGCGTAGCGGATAGCCAACGCGTCGGCGTCAATGCTTCCAACCGAGGCGTCGCCGGTTACAATCACCTGGCAGGTTGCAGTCTGACCACCGAAAGCCACAGTGATGGTAGCCTTGCCCGGTTTCAACGCTGTCAGTACGATTTCCGCATAGTTGTCCTCGATTTCAGGCTCGCTTACGCTTACGGTCTCAGGGTCGGACGAAGTGAACGTAATGCCGGTTATGTCGTCAGCGCCGAACACTTCAACTTCAAGGGTAACATATTTGTCGTCGACACCCATAAGGATTTCATGCGAGTCGAGCGATACGACACACTCTGAATTCTGGAAGTAAAGTTTCGGAAGACCTTCAGTCTGTGCAACCCATGGAGAGTCGGCGTTTGCACCGAATTTGAATCCGATACCCGACAGGAATGCCTCGGTCAGCGCATCGGCGGTTACGGTTTCGCCATTGACAGTGGTGGCGCCGGATGCCTCCGTCGCATCGACAAGAGGGAAGGCAGCATAGTTGCTTGCCAGCCCAGTCTCAGTCTTGCCAGCAGCCTCAGCATCGTCGGCTATGGTTGATCCGATGATGCGGTGTGCGCCTTTGTGAGAGTTTTCAGCTTTGTCAAGGAAGATGAACGAGCAGTCATTTCCGGCAACGTTACCAGATATAATCACTTTGTTGGCATTAGCCCAGTCTGGTTCCAAATATCCGGCTATGGCACCGAGCGAAACGAGATTTGTCCACTGGTTCGGTTCCGATACTGAAAGCTCAGCGTTGTTCACATAGCAATTCGTAATCAAGCTGCGTCCTGCGCTTCCAACAATACCACCAACGGTGTTTTTTCCGCCTACCGAGCCGTTGTAGTAAGCGTTGGTGATGTTGCTCGTATTGGAGTCGGTAGTTCCGGCGATGCCTCCAACAGCGGAAAGACCGCGGATTGTGCCGTTGACAACGCTTGACGCATTGATTGTAGAAGAAGTAGACAAGTTGCCGACAAGACCTCCCACATTGCTTGCTTGTTCAGCGTCAAGATAGAGCTTGTCGATGTCGGTCGACGTGATTGACGAGTAGAGCGAAGCCTCTCCCACGATTCCGCCAAAAGGAGCATCAACAGAGTTGCCGTAAATATCGGCGCCGTAGACGTGCACATTGTCGATAGCCACAGCCATAGCGCTTCCCGCCAAAACCCCGGCATTGCGTGTTTTTGCCGAAACTGTGATAGACGGCTTGACAAAGGACAAGTTTTTCACCTCGGCGCGGTCGGTCTTGCCAGTTCCGATGATTTGTCCGAACAGACCGATATGCGCGGCACTGCTGACCGGTTCAAGGTTAAGCAGTTTGTGGTTTTTGCCATCGAAATGGCCGGAGAATGTAGCAATCGGCGACCACTCAACGTTCGACATATCGATGTCGTTCACGAGTTCGTAGTATGCCGACGGATTCTGAGCAATCATCATCAAGTCGCCCACGGTTGAAATCTTGTAAGGCGAAGCTGCCGTACCCTCGCCGCCATTTTCAAACTTTTCGAACGGCAGGTTGTAGAAGTCGACCGAGTATGTTCCCTTAGTCTGGTTTGCGAAGCTGACAACCAAGCGGTTGTCGAGCACGTCGCATACGCTCATGTCGCCCTTCGTGTCGTCGCCCTTGAATTTTCGCAGCACCTCTCCATTTTCGTTTGCCACCCAAAGTTCGGTAGCGATGATACCCGTTTGCTGATTCTTGATTTTAGCAAGGAACAGGTATTCGTGCAGATTGTCGGTGTTGAAAAGATAAGGATTCAGGACAGTGCCGTTGACAAGCGTCGTGAAGTTTTCGCCGTCCTGTCCGATGTTGAAACTAACAAAATGGTCGACCGAGCAGTCCTTGTTGAACCAGCCGATGCGCGAGATGACGTTTTTCTGCTCGTCGTAAAGACCGTTTCCGATGCTGAACACATATTGATATTCATCGCCCACAGGGTAGCGGTCGAAGTTGTCAGACAGCTGAGCGTCGCCCACCATAGCCGAGAATGTAGCCTCCACGTCGCACGACGGGATGTTGACCATCTCGATAGCCTCCGACGAACCGCCGGTTATTATAAACCCATATTGCGACTCGTGGCCAGGGATGTCAGACAGTTTCTGCCACGACGACACCGCCTGGTTGATGACCGCAATCTTTTGCGAATCCTCGTTGTAGACCTCGAAAGTGTAGGTGTAATCATCGTTTGCAACAGTGTAGTTCTGGTTTGTCACGATGAAATTCATCTTGTCGTCGCCCGAGAACGTGCCCTTGCACATGTCGGAAGCATCGTCGGAGAATAGACCGAAAGAGCGCATACCGTAGAGCGCGCCCTGTTCGGCTGCGACAGGCACCGATAAGGTGTTTATCTGGTTGAACTTCTTGTCGTACACTTCAAGGATGAAATGGTTGTCGGACGTAGCGATAGGGTCGTCGACCGTTTCATCGACAAAGAACGGTTTCTCATAGTGAGAGAACACGAAATACGGGTTTCCGTCGATGTTGAACGAGTTGAAGTAGGAGCCGGCGCTATAGTTTAGCAGCGTTGACGGCACGCTGAGCGTCTTTTCGACAGTCGGAGCTTCGTTCCAACCGCAAGGCTGCATCACAGAAATCTGAGTTTTTGCCACCCCCTCTTCTTCAACAGCCTTCACCAGCGCGATGCGCTGATAAGAGTTGAACCCCTCTGAATAGTCGACAAACAAAGCGTTGTCGGCGTCGTATGTGCGCACAATCTCGCCGTTCTGGTTGTATACACGGAATTCGCCATACTGCTTGTAAGAAGCGTCGTAGCTATGGATGAACACCATTACCTCCCACGTCTTCTCATCGCGGTCGAAGAATTTTTTTGTCACCGATCCGAACGGCTCGATTACATTCACATTCTTGTCGTCTGGAATATCCACCTTGATAGTTGCCAACGTCTCGTTGTCGGCATTCATAACCGAGAATTCCGAGCCGGTGTATGTGTGGCGTTTCGGGTCGACAGAGAATTTCTGATAGTAAAACCACGATTTACCATCGGTTCCGGTGAGCAGTCCCCACCCCTCAGTGTTGCTGATGGCAGCGTCTGGCTCAGAGTTTGCCAGCGCCGCGCCCTTAGGCGAATTGCACACGCTTGACATTGTCAGTGCGCTCTGCTTTTTAGCGACAGCCGCAGAGAATGCGTTAGGCGAAGCCAATGCGCGGAACTTCTTGGCGGAAGCCATTCCCGTTGCACCCGCTCCGGCGAGCATTGCCGCGAGAGTCAGATAGTAGATTTTTTTCATTTTCAGAATATTTTGGTGAATAAATTTTCGTAATCCCATCAAAGCGTTCTCCCAGTTGTGAATAACAAAAACGACACATAAATCGTTTTAATTCTTTAATGAAACCTATTAACGCAAAATTATTATTTATTTATATCAAAAGCAACTATTTTAGAGTATTTTAACAACCTCGAGCATTTCCGTCGTGTTTCTGGCGCGGGAATTTATGATATGCCAGACGGCAAGAAAGTTTGCAGTAAAAGCGAGTTTGTTTTGGAAAATTGCGGAAAAATGCCGAATATTGCAAATTGAATATGGAAAGTACAAGACAAGCAAAGATTGCACGACTGCTGCAAAAGGAATTGAGTGAATTGTTCCGTCGCCAGACCGCCGCTATGGGCGGAGTGTTGGTGTCGGTCAGTGGAGTTAGAGTGTCGCCCGATTTGAGCGTTGCCCGCGGATATCTGAGCATATTCCCTTCGGACAAGGCTCAGGACATCTTGGCGAATATCAATAAAAGTGCGAAAAGCATCCGTTATGAGCTGGCAAAGACGTTGCGCTATCAGTTGCGCAAGACCCCGGAGTTGTCGTTTTTCATCGATGACTCACTCGACTATATAGAGCATATCGACAACATCCTGAAACAAGACACCGCCCTTCACCGCAACGAAGGAGGCGAAGAAGAGGAATAATCAGAAATGAGACTGCTGCCGCTGAGAATAGCATTGCGCTACCTTGTGTCGAAGAAGTCGCACACGGCGGTCAGTGTGATATCCACCATTGCCGTGTGTGCCGTGGCAGTCACAGCACTGGCGATGATTTGTGTGTTGTCGGTGTTCAACGGCTTTCACCAGCTTGTCGACAGCAAGATGTCGAGCATGGAGCCGGCAGTCAAGGTTTCGGCAAAGCGGGGTGTGATAGTCGACGCATCGGCGTTGATAGGGAAGATACAGAAGGTTGAAGGCGTTGAAGTCGCCGTGCCGACGGTTACTGAGAGCGCACTCGTGATTTATGGCAACCGTCAGATACCGATAGTGCTTAAAGGCATCACCGACGACTATGACCGTCTGACAAATCTGAAAAAACTGATAAAGCCCGACGGCAGGTTTCTGCTGACTGACGGCAACAGCGACTATTGCATAATGAGCATCGGAGCCGCCTTGACGCTCGACGCCCGACCAGGGTTCGAGCCGATATGCTATATCTATGCTCCACGGCGTGTTGGGGTAGTCAATGTGGCGAATCCCGCCACAGCGTTCCAGCGCGTGCCCACATTTGTCAGCGGAGTGTTTGAGGTGCGCCAGGGAGCCTACGACCAGAATTATGTGTTCACGTCGCTTGCCGCCGCCCGAACGCTGCTCGACTATACCACCGAGGCGACAGCCATTGAGGTGGGTCTGCGTCAAGGCGCAGATGAAGGGACCGTCATGTCGGCTATAAGCAAAGCCGTAGGCGACGGCTACAAGGTTGAAAACCGGCTAATGCAGCACAGTCAGTCGCTGAAGATGATCAACGTTGAGAAATGGATTTCGCTGCTGTTGCTGTCGCTCATCCTTGTTGTTGCGTCGTTCAACGTCATCAGCACGCTCGCCATCCTCATACTTGAGAAAGACGAGAGCATCCGTACGCTTCACAGCCTTGGCGCCGACAACCGTATGGTGGAACAGATATTTGTGGCGGAGGGATGGCTGATATCGATAGTCGGCGCCGTTGCCGGATTGGCAGTCGGAGTCGTCTTGTGCGTACTGCAACAGCATTTCGGGTTTATCCGGCTGAGTGCCGATGCGAGCAACCTTGTAGTCAACACCTATCCGGTTGCCGTCAGCGTTGGCGATGTCGCGATGATTCTCGGCATAGTGGCAGTTGTCGGACTTCTTGCCTCGTTGGCTACGACAAGGGCGATGCGCGGATATCTGTTCAGAAAATAGTGGTATGGGCATTGATGTTGCCCACGCAGGTTAATTAAGACTTATGTGAAGCATTTTGTGTGGCGGATTTTGTAGACTAGATGAAACAATCCGTACATTTGCAATGTGTTTTTCATGGTATTAGATTTAAGGTTAACAAGATTGGTTGTCGTGAGACAATCAATTTTTTTTATCCTTAGTGGGATTTTTGGAATTTTATATATTTGCAGATAGGAGGGTGTGCAAAAATAGGCGCATCCTCTTTTTTTCAGCGTGTTGTAAAAACAGAAAACAAAGCCCTAACTTTGGCTCAGTAGAAATTTAGTAGGGATAAATTTTAGGCATCCAAATGTTATGCCGAACTTTGCGGTATGAAATCAAACTCTTTCGCGCTAATCTCAGAGGTGTCGTCGACAAGAAGTACTTTCTTTTCCGTATTGCCAATTTATATGCTTATCCCCACTAAATTTCTACTGACCCCGACCCGGAGCTGATGGCACAGGACTACGAATGTTTCCCCCGTGAGTGGTACAACGAGGGATTCATCACCGAGGAAGACTTCTACAACATCAAGGAATACTGGGAGATGTGCGAGAAGCACTCGGTGGAGGCCGTCGATGCCTTCATGGACTGGGGCGCCGAAAAGCTCGAACATTTCGAGGACTGCTATCTCGGCGAGTATGACTCCGAGGAGGACTATGCACGCCAGTACATCGCCGACTGTTACGACCTTGACCGGCTCATGGGCAGTCTCTCCAACTATTTCCAACTATTTCGACTACGAGGCCTTCGCCCGTGAGCTGTTCATGTACGATATGTACTACGACAACGGCCACGTTTTCCGTCACTGGTGAACCGCCGCCGCCACTCTCCTTCGATTGGGTCGCCCTCCGGGGCGGCTCTTAGCCCTTTCCACTTAAAGCTTTAGCTATATAAAAAGCCAAAGCGAATCCAAAAATCACAACAACAATAGTCCCTATTGGGCCCTCGCCTTTGGTCGCTGTAGGAATGCCAGCTGCAATAAGAATAAACACAAAAATAAAGCACCCCCAACTTCCTTTATTCTCATCAGACATTGTTATTCATAAATTTTTTGACGTTCTTGAACTTCTTGCAAATGTCTGCTTGATGCATCCCGTTCAATCTTGTTTATTATACCATCACAATATGATTTATTATACCTTACAAATCCTGCGAAATCGTCAATAAAATAAACCTTAGCTAAATTCGATGTGACATCAACATATTTAAAATCAGGGTCTGACTCTAATGAACTCATACCACCGCTCCACTTATCTATGTAAGCTGCATCATAAAAATATGATGATAAAGAATGCCCATGTGGCTCAGCAAGTTCCCACATTTCTTCATATGATAAAGGCCCTCCTGTTGTCAAATCAATCTCACCATTGCTATTAACCCGACGATGAAGAACGTGTTTGTGTTTTCTCCGATTTTTTGGGTCTTCAAAACTATAATATTTCTGAACAACCATATTGTGAAGATCTGCATTTTTAAGTTGTTCCGTTAGTGGCGTCTTGGGGTCAAAATAGACTGGAACCTTTATTTGAGTTGTGGTATTATCTAAATTTTCTTCTTCCACAACGGCAACAGCAAGAGTATCTTCTGCAGCGCCTTCACATCCATAGTTATTGCTATTATTTTGACACCCTAAAACAATAAGGAACAATATCGGAGTAAATTTAAATATAAGCTTCATTTGATTTTTTTGTAAAGTTACTCATTTCCCGTGGATTTTGCGTCTTTTACCCTCCTTATTTATAGCGGTAACTTCGTGGCATAACTCAGATTCGCCATGTCTAATACCGCATACAACATCTCACTCAAAGGCTACGTCGGAGGGTATGACTTCGACCGCTCCACCGTCGACCGCGAACTCGCCAAAAACGATGGAAAGCAGGTCAATGTCCTCATTGACTCCCTCGGCGGCTCTCTCGCCACCGGCCTTTCCATATCTGCCGCGTTCAAGAACCACGGTCAGGTAAATGTGCATTTCGTCGGGCTCAATGCCTCCGCCGGCGCGTCGTGCGGATGGGGTTATGATGTAGTAATGTGCCTCTGGCGCATCGTCGACACGCTGGATAAAAATGATTGCTATCTGAATTCTATAGAGGAAGTTTGTGGATGATTGTGAGTCCGTCGCGAAGAGGTATTATAACCTTTTCCACACGCTCGTCGGCAGCAACAAAATCGTTGAACTCAAGTATTCCCGCTGTCTGAGCGTCGAGTTTCTTTCCGTAGTCGACCACTTTTCCGTCCCACAGCGTGTTGTCGGCAATAATGAACCCGTCGGGGTTCACATAGTCGAACACCAAGTTGTAGTATTCCAGATACTGTCTTTTATTGGCATCCATAAACACGAGGTCGAACTTTCCACCCACCTGAGGTATTATGTCGCGGGCGTCGCCGATGTGCAGGTGGATGTTTTTCCCCTGTTGCGCCTGGCAGAAATGCTCTCTGATGAAATCCTCCAGCTCGTCGTCGATTTCGATTGTGTGCAGCTCCGCCCCCGGCACCAGACCTTCCGCCATTGCCAAGGCGGAATATCCGGTAAACGTGCCGAGTTCGAGAATCCGCTTAGGGCGGATCATTCTTACGAACATCTTCAGCAGTTTTCCCTGTAGGTGTCCGGAACACATCCTCGGTCGCAGATGGTATAGGTGAGTCTCCCGGTCGAGCCGGCTCAGCGTTTCGCCCTCCTTGTCGATGTGGCGCAGGATATATTCTTCAAGTTCTTCGATCATTATTTCTCTGGGTTTTCGAGGTTTGGCAAGTCGTAATGGTCATAGTTTTCGAGCACGTCAGCCACACGGTTGATTTCAAGGAATGTGGTGCCCTTACCCTCACCGAAACCACCGCCGAGGTATGCGATTTTGTCGTCGGGCGTAATGATGTTCAGTTCGATGAGGTGCTCCAGCCCGTTGTACAGATATGCACGCGACGACGTTTCCTTTTTCTGATACATAGGGTACACACCGTAGCTCAACGCCAACAGTCGCGGCACGTTCGGGCGGTAGCATATAGCGAGCGTAGGCGATATGCCACGGAAAGAAGCAATGTAGCGCGCTGTGCGTCCGGTGTAGCTGTCGGTCACGATAGCCTTCGCCCCGATTTCGTATTGCGCGTCGACGGCACCGTGGGCAAGGAAAGTTGTCACATCGGCAGTGTCGCGGCAGAACAGCGTGTGGTTTACCGCGTCTTTCCGGCTTGACAGCGACATCTCCGTCTCCTTTATGATTTTCGACATTGTTGAAATCGCCTCCACGGGATATTTTCCATAAGCAGTCTCACCGCTGAGCATCAGAGCATCAGCCCTTTGAAACACCGCGTTTGCGATGTCGGACACCTCCGCGCGAGTAGGGCGTGGGTTGCTGATCATCGTGTGGAGCATCTGAGTAGCGACAATGACCGGCTTGTGAGCGTTTACACACTTGCTAATCAGCTGTCGTTGCAGCACCGGGATTCTCTCCGCCGGCACTTCAATTCCGAGGTCGCCACGAGCAATCATGATTCCGTAAGACACCTCGAGAATCTCGTCGATATTGTCGATGCCCTCCTGGTTTTCGATTTTAGATATGATTTTAATCGGGCTGTTGTTAGCGTCGAGAATTTTCTGGATGTCGAGCACGTCCTGTCTTGATCGGACAAACGAGTGAGCGATGAAGTCGACCCCCATCTCGATAGCATATCCGATGTTCTGAATGTCGCGTTGTGTCAGCGACGGCAGTTTGATGCTTGCGCCAGGGATGTTCACGCTCTTTCTCGAACCGAGTTCGCCATCGTTCAGTGCCGTGCAACGCAGCGTTTTCCCGTCGATGCTGTCGATTAAGAAGTCGAGTTCGCCATCGTCGATGAGCAGGTGCATGCCCGCTTTGACGTCATTGGCAATGTCGGGGTATGACAGATGTATGTTCTGCTTGTCGCTAAGTTCGTCGGGCGCTCCGGTCACACAGACCTTGTCTCCGGCAGAGAACGACAGGTTTTCGTCGTCGACATTAGTCGTTGTTCTGATTTCCGGACCCTTTGTGTCCATAAGGATTCCTATTCTGTCGCTGACCGCGCGCACGTTGTTGACAATTCTTTGGAAACCTTCGCGTTGAATGTGTGCAGAGTTCATGCGCACCACGTTCAAGCCGTTTTCCGCCAACTGTTTTATAAAGTCCACGTCACAACGACGATCGGAGACAGTTGCGACAATTTTCGTAAATTTAGTCTTCATCTTGTACTTTTGGGCTTATAAAAATATATCTGTTTTTTTGTAAGACAGTGAATCTCAAGCGTTCATCAGAGCCATAACCGCCAGGCGGTAACTGTTGAGACCGAATCCGGCAATTACACCCCGGCATGCCCCGGCAATCATCGACACGTGGCGGTATTCCTCACGAGCGTGCACGTTTGAGATGTGGACCTCCACCACCGGCGCTTTCACTGCACGGATAGCGTCGCCGATAGCGATTGACGTGTGGGTGTAAGCACCCGCGTTGAGGACAATGCCGTCCACATCGAACCCCCGGTCGTGGATTTTATCGATAATCGCACCTTCGTGGTTGCTTTGGAAATATTCAAATTCTATGTCGGGGAAATCCGCAGTCAGCGTGTTGAAGAAAGTCTCAAACGAAGAATCGCCATAAATGCTTTTCTCTCTGACTCCCAACAAATTCAAATTTGGTCCGTTGATAATAAGAATTTTCATAATCGCTTAGTCTTGGGGTTATCGAGGTTTTTCCGGCGGAATTGCTTACCTTTGTTGCAGCAGGATTCTCCCGGAACATCTGCAAAATTAATAAAACTATCCGTATTTTTCAACACCGCTATGACAGAATTACCCGACAACACGACATTGGTAGAACTTTTCAACGCCCATTTGTCGTTGGAGAAAGGCTTGTCGGCCAACACGGTGGCATCGTATGACAACGATGTCCAGAAACTGCTGCAGTTTTTGGACGAGAAAAACGAGAGACTGCCGTCGGTCACCGAGCCGTTGCTCCATGAGTTTCTCTCCGTGCTCCACGACATCGGCATCCATCCCCGGTCGCAGGCACGCATCGTGTCGGGCATCCGAGTGTTTTTCCAGTTTCTGAAAACAAGCGGATACACCGACCACAATCC
>ULYO01063352.1_pt1 | contig 11458 bp, 9 predicted proteins | sample 1962281 | NCBI WGS metagenome assembly ULYO01 (sample SAMEA4835866, study PRJEB28245) | human gut metagenome | biome: gut microbiome; material: fecal sample | place: Denmark | collected 2008 | reverse complement strand
GGAAGCCTGTATCGAACACGGCTACCTGAGGAACGCCGGGCATGATTTTCTGACACGCCTTGATACCCGTAAGGTTTGCCGGGTTATGAAGCGGTCCGAGGTCGAAACACTCCTTGATAGCCTCCTCAACCTTATCGTCTACGAGAACCGAGCCGCTGAACTTTTCGCCGCCGTGAAGAACACGGTGACCTACCGCATCAATCTCTTTAACCGAGCCGATAACGCCGTGCTCGGCGTCAACAAGAGCGTCAAGAACAATCTTAAGAGCTGCGGCATGATCCTGCATCTCCATCGGCAAAGCCTTGATGTTTTTGGTTTCGTCTGACGGCACCTTATGCGTAAATGTGCTTTCGGTTCCGATCTGTTCGCAGTTTCCTTTTGCAAGAACGGACTCGTTTTCCATATCAATAAGCTGATACTTGAGTGATGAGCTTCCTGCATTAACAACGAGAATCTTCAAAATTTTTCCCTCCAAGATATTGTATCAAAAAGATTTCTGTTATATTATATTACTGTGACTTTGTTTTTTCAAGACAAAGATTGAGTTTTTTCGCATTTTTTATACAATATATGTTTTTATGGAGGAATTTTATGAAAATCGGAGGAATTGTTGCGGAATACAACCCCTTCCACAACGGTCATGCTTATCAAATCGAAAAAAGCAAGGAACTCGGCGAATGGACACACGTCGTCGCCGTTATGAGCTCGAACTATGTTCAGCGAGGTGAAACGGCTCTCATCTCAAAATGGGCGAGAGCGGAAATGGCAGTCAAAAACGGCGTCGATCTCGTTATAGAACTGCCGACGCTTTGGAGCACATCCTTTGCTCAGCGCTTTGCCTACGGCGGAGTCTCACTGCTCAACAGCCTCGGCTGCGTAGATATGCTCAGCTTCGGCAGCGAATGCGGCAACATTGACGAGCTTATAGAATGTAAGAACGCAATCAACAGCGAAGCAGTAGCCGAACGTCTGAAAGAAAATCTTGAATACGGCCTGAGCTTTGCCTCGGCACGTTCGGAGGCTCTTAAAGCAGTCTGCGGCAACCGTTTTTTTGACATTCTCGAGGAGCCGAACAACACCCTCGGCATTGAATATCTTCAGGCAATGGACAAGCTCGGTTCAAACATGATTCCGATGACGATAAAGCGTATAGGCGCCGCTCACGATTCGCTTATGAGAAGCGACAACTTTGCCAGCGCGTCGGATATACGTCAGATGATGCTCTCGGGAAGTAATGAGTGGGAAATGTATGTTCCGCAATCCGTTGCCGATATCTATCACCGTGAAGAGGAAAACAACCTTGCCCCCTGCCCCAATTCAAAGCTCGAATTCGGTATTCTTTGCTGTATGCGCCAGCTCAGCGCCGAGGATATCGGACTTTCACCCGACGTCAGCGAGGGAATCGAATACAGAATTCATGACGCTGCTCTCAAGGCAAGCTCTCTTGAAGAGCTTTATCAGCTTGCAAAAACGAAACGTTACTCACACGCAAGAATCAGACGAATTGTCTTTCACGCTTTCATGGGCTTCGTTGCCGACGACTACAAGGGCGAACCGCCGTATATTCATGTTCTTGCGATGAACGACAAGGGTAAGGAAATTCTCAGGGAGGCCAAGGATAAGTCTTCTAAGCCCATTGTCACCAAGGCTTCCGACTTTGACAGGCTTGACGATTACGGTCTCCATGTTTTCTCACTTGAGGATATGTGCACGGACGTTTATTCTCTCGCTTCGCCCGTGATTCTGCCCTGCGGCAGAGAAAAGACAAACGGCATTATCGTTCTCGGCGATGCTCCGTCGGAGTTTGATGGAGAACCGACCGTTGCCGAGGAAGAAAAAACGTCGGCCGAGGAGGAAAATACTGTTGTTTCCGCCGATGAGCAGCCCGCTTCCGATGATAATGCCGAAATCACCGCCGAGGAGCAAGAAACCGAAGAAAATAAGCAGGATGAAGCTCAGGAATAATTTATTGTTGATAATATTTGTTTATTTTAACGCCAAAATCAGCTTGCGAAAACATTTTTGTAATTCTTTTATAGGAAATAATTGAACAAAAACAATAAAAAGACATAATAAATTAACAAAAAATTGTTGTTTTTTGGTCAATTTCATTTGACTTTAATAACTTTATTTGTTACAATGTAATGGAAAATATGCTTTGAATAAAAGCGATAAGGAGGAATGCACCTTGACAGATGCAAAAACACTTGCATACATCAATATGTATGCCGTGCTCGGCACACTTGAAAACCTGTGCGAGCTTGACCCGAAGGCAAGCGCCCTTGTAGCTGACATTAAGCCGATTTCCATCGGTTTTGAAGTTAAGGACGGCCCGTCTGCAACACTTACATTCAAAAACGGCAGATGCCGTATGGAACAGGGCTGCACAGACTGCGATGTTAAGCTTCCGTTCTCATCATGTGAGAAGTTTAACGGTCTCATCGACGGAACTGTTACACCTATTCCCTCAAAAGGTTTCCTTCACATAAAGTTCCTTTTGAACACATTTACGAAGCTCACCGACATGCTTTCGAACTACATGCGTGCAAGCGAGGAGGACCTCAAGGATGAGGAATTCTTCAGAATGAGCACAACCCTTATGTTCTACACCATCACCGTTGCAATTTCTCAGATCGGTAACCACGACGAGATCGGCAAGTTCTCCGCTGAGCATATCGTTGACGGCGACATCATGATGTCAATTAAGGGCGGCCCGAAGGCTACTATCCACGCCAAGAACGGTCACCTTGTTACAATCAAGAAGGCTTGCGAGGATCCGCGTGCCGTCATGGAGTTCGGTTCAATGCAGCTTGCAAACGACCTCTTCAACGGTAAGGTAAGCGCCATGGCTAAGATCGGCGAGGGTACCATCACAATGAACGGCATGATAAACATGCTCGATAATATGAACCGAATTCTTGACAGAGTCGGTCTCTATCTTGCATAAGGGGGATACGAAAAATGGCTAATTTTAAAATAAATCAGTACGAGAAGAGCCATGAGTGGTTCGATCGTGCTATAAAAGTAATCCCTTCAGGTGTTTACGGTCATCTCGGCCCGGCTGAAGGTAACTTCATTCCCGTCAGCGCATGGCCCTTCTTCTCCGAGAAGGCTAAGGGTACATACTTCTGGGATGTTGACGGCAACAAGTTCATCGACTATATGTGCGCATACGGCCCGAACATTCTCGGTTACGGCGATCCCGACGTTGACAAGGCTGCTCTTGAGCAGGCTAAGCTCGGCAACTGCGTAACTTCTCCGTCCTACAAGATGGTTGAGCTTGCAGAGCTTATGGTTGATACGGTTAACACAGCCGACTGGGCTTTCTTTGCAAAGAACGGTAACGACGTTACGACCCTTGCTATCATGGCTGCCCGTAACGCAACCCACAGAAAGAAGATCATCTTCGTTAACGGCTTCTATCACGGTGTTTCCGCAGTCGTTCAGAAGATCGACTATCCGGGCATTCTCCCCGAGGACGTTGCCAACAACCTCTATGTTGACTGGAACGACTTTGACGCTCTTGAGAAGCTCGTTAACGAGCATGACGGCGAAATTGCCGCATTCATCTCAACTCCTTACCTCCACGGTAACTATTTTGACAACCAGCTTCCGGCAGACGGCTACTGGCAGAAGGTTCGTAACCTTTGCACAGAGAAGGGCATCGTACTTATCGTCGACGACGTTCGTGCAGGCTTCCGTCTTGACCTTGCAGGTTCCGACCACTACTACGGCTTTGAGGCTGATATGATCTGCTTCTGTAAGGCTATCGCCAACGGCTGGAACGTATCCTGCCTTTGCGGTAAGGATTTCCTCAAGGACGCTGTTTCGGGAATGTCCTACACAGGTTCTTACTGGATGAGCGCTATCCCCTTCGCGGCCGGTATCGCAAATATCACCAAGATGAGAGAGCTCAACCTCCCGTCAATCCTTATGGAAAAGGGCAAGAAGCTCACTGACGGTCTTAAGGAAGCAGGAAAGAACAACGGATTTGACCTTGTTGTTTCCGGTGAGCCGTCACTCTTCTACCTCAGAATTGCCAACGACGACACAATGATGCTCCATCAGGCATGGATCGCAGAGTGCGTCAAGAGAGGCATTTTCTTCGCAGGTCACCACAATCACTTTATCAACTACGCTCTTTCCGATGCCGATATCAAGCATACGATCGAGGTAGCCGACGAAGCATTCAAGGTTGTTAAGAAGGATCATCCTGAAGCTTTTTAAGTTTCAGATAAGATAATCAATCACGGGCGGCAGAGCTTGCCGCCCGTGTAAAAAAGAATAAAAATAGGGAGGAAAACTCTTATGGCATTGACCAAACAGGAATGGTTGGCTCTTGAGAAGAAAGCTTTTGAGCTTCGTAACCTCTGCCTTGATACTACATATTGGGCAGGCAGCGGCCACATCGGCGGCGGTATGAGCGTTATGGATATGTTGACCATTCTCTACCACAAGTACCTCAACATCAAGAAGGACGATCCCAACTGGGAGGACAGAGACCGTTTCATCCTTTCAAAGGGTCATTCGGGAATCGCTTACGCTCCCGTTCTTTGTGACTTCGGTTACAACGATCCCGAGCAGCTCAAGACCTTCAACCTCACAAACTCAAAGATGGGTATTCATCTTGACTCCAACAAGGTTGTAGGCGTTGACGCTTCAACAGGTTCTCTCGGTCACGGACTTTCAATCGCTCTCGGTACTGCTCTTGCAGCCCGTGTTCTCGGCAAGGATTACAAGACATACTGTATCCTCGGCGACGGCGAGTGCGACGAGGGTTCAAACTGGGAAGCAGCTATGTCAATCAATGCATTCCATGCAACAAACGTTATCTCGTTCGTTGACCGTAACAAGTGCATGATCGACGGCCGCACAGAGGATGTTATGCCCCTTGAGCCTTTCGCAGACAAGTGGCGTGCATTCGGCTTCCATGTATTTGACATTGACGGTCACAATATGATGGAGCTTTCAGATGCAATCGACTACGCTCTCGGCGAGCCGGACGCTCCCGTTATGATTATTGCCAACACCATCAAGGGTGAAGGTATCGACTTCATGGAGGACGATTACCACTGGCATTACGGCGCAGTTGACGAGGCTAAGTATAAAGAGGCTAAGGAAAGCCTTAAGAAGCACTATGAGAAGCGTATTGCTCGTGTAGAAAAGGAGGCAAAATAATGGCAGGCGGACTTTCATATACAGCTCTTGAATCCACAGAGCTTTCAACAGCGGAAATCTACGGCCAGACACTTGTTGACCTCGGTCGTGAGCATAAGGAAATCGTCGGTCTTTCAGCTGACCTTGCAGGTTCTACAAAGATCGGTGTATTCGGTAAAGAGTTTCCGGATCGTTTCTTCAACGTAGGTATTGCCGAGCAGAATATGTTCGGTATGGCAGCAGGTATGGCTAAGGCCGGACTTGTTCCCTTCGTTTCAACTTTCTCAACATTTGCATCTCTTCGTTCTGCAGATCAGATTCATACAGATATCTGCTATCAGAACGTTAACGCAAAGATTATTGCTACCCATTCGGGTACATCATTCGGTCAGGCGGGTTCAACTCACCACGCTATCTGCGATATGGCTGTTATCCGTTCAATGCCGAACATCACTCTTATCTGCCCCGCTGACGGTATCGAGACAGCAGAAGCAGTTAAGGCAGCTTATGAGAACTTCGGTCCTTATTATATACGTATCAACCGCGGTTTCGACCGTACTCTTTACGGCAAGGATTATCCCCGTGAGTATAAGTTTGAGGTAGGCAAGGCTATCGAGGTTAACCCGGGTACAGATATCACGGTTATCGCTTGCGGCTCCTGTGTATTCCAGGCTTACCAGGCAGCTAAGTTCCTCGAGGAAGCTGACGGACTCAAGGTTCGTGTTCTTGATATGCACACAATCAAGCCCATTGATAAGGAAGCAGTTCTCAAGGCAGTTATGGATACTCGCCGTATCATCACTGTTGAGGATCACACTGTTCTCGGCGGTCTCGGCGGCGCTGTTGCCGAGGTTATGGCTGAAGCAGGCAAGGGCTGTGCATTCACCCGTCTCGGTCTCCAGGATAAGTTCGCTCCCATCGGTCTCCATGAGGACATCATGTCAATGCTCGGCATCGACTGCAACGGTATCATTGCCGCTGTTCGTGAGGCTATGAATAAGGACTTCGAGGAAGACGACAACTGGGACGACGATGTATAATACCGAAAGGAATGATTGATAATGGCAAATGATGTATTGTTAACCAATAAAATCTTCCTTAACTCTGCATTGCCGTTGCTCAAAGTCATTGCTAACGACGATCCGAAGCTCGCTAAAAAATTCGAGCATATTCACTGCATCTATCAGGTCAGTTGTTTGGATCCCGATGCCCCCTGCGGCAAGTATGCAACGCACTTTACAGTCAACAACGGCGAATGGAAAGTTTGTGCGGATAAAGTTGCTACAAACGCTCATATTGAGCTTGAGTTCAAGTCAATGGAAGCTATGAATGCTTTCTTCAAGGGCAAGATTGCTCCGGCAACCCTCCCGAAGATGAAGGGTGTTCTTAAAAAGCCCGTTGAGTTCGCAGCGTTTATGGCTGTTCTTCTCAAGATGTCATCGCTTCTTAACATCAAAGCTTGCCCGGAGGACGAGGCAACACAGGTTCTCGCCTGCAAGTGCTTCTTCTACCTCCTTTCATCGGGCATCAGCCAGCTCAACAAGAACGGACACGAAGCTGTTCATGATTGGGCAAAGAAGAGCCCCGACCGTGTTTATGCATGGGCGGTTGACGGACATCCCGAGGTCAACGCTTTCCTTCGTGTTAAGGCCGGCAAGACCAGAGCAGGCCGCGGCACATACAAGAGAGCTATGCCTTTCTTCACCATGAGATTTGATTGCCTTGAGAGTGCATTCGGTATCCTCCTTTCAACGGACGATATGCTTGAATCCACAAAGCACGGCAAGCTCATCATGGACGGTGCTCCCGAGTTCGGCGCACAGATCGGCGACTTCATGATGCAGGTCGGCGCTTACGCACAGGGTTAAAAGATAATTTAACAATAACAAACCGCTGTTTAGGAAATATCCCGAACAGCGGTTTTTGTGTTACTCATTTTAAAAGCTGCGACAAAAACTGTCACAGCTTTTTATAATTATTCAATTATATTCCGCAATAATCGACAAGCAGATGTGCCGCCTGCGCTCTGGTGAGCGTTGTATTGAAGCTTGCAAAACCGAAATCCTTGATAATATTGAATGCCAAAACCATTGTTTTTATTACCTTGGCAAGTACGAAATTACCTGCATACGAAAGCTTGACGAGGCTCAATACAAAATTAAATACAGTTATCCCGCTGTCGGGAGCGAATTTGCCGTTCTTCGCGCTCAGCACTCCGTTACTCGTTGCCCAAGCTGCCGCATTGAATGTCGGGTCGGAGCTGTCAATATCCGAGAATGCTACATTCTCGGTGTCAACCTCAGGTGTTCCTGCGATATTATAAAGTGCCTGTGCAAGTGCAGCCTTTGTGAAAGCTTCATCAGGGCCGAATTCCGTATCGGTAAGTCCGTTCATATAGCCGTGAGTATACATAAACTCAACATCGCTGTAGTATTCCGAATCCTTCGCAACATCTGTGTACGGGAATCTTGCGTCGGGAAGTGCCTCAAGAATTCTGTCGGCAATATGTCTGTATCCTTCCTTTTTCGGATGGTAGGTGTCACAAACCGTACCTGTCGTGTCAACGAAGGTGTAGCCGTATTTCCTTGCGCCCTCCTTCATCGGAGTGTTCGCTGCGTCAACAACAATCTGACCGATACTCGGAACCGTTGTACCTGCCATGCTTGCGGCGGCGTCCTCTTCGTTTTTAATGCCGTTATCAAACATGCCGATAACAAGAAGCTTAACATCCGGATTGAGAGCGAGAATATCCTCAATAACTATATTCCAGTTTTTAGAAAAATTTTCTATACCGTATTTTATTGCCTTCGGCAGAACACGCATAAGCTCAGGCAGTGCTCCCATAACCTTTGCAAGCTCAATTGCTTTATCAAGTTTGGCAAGCACATCGTCATCGGCTCCGCCCTGCTCCATGAGATCTCTCAAGGCTTTAACATATTCTGCGCACGAGTCATTTTTTTCAAGCTCATCGGCAATAACCCACGTAAGAAAAGTGCCGAAATCGTTGCCGCCTACGCCGAGAGTGATAAGTCTCGCTTCGGAAATCGCCTTACGATATTCGGGGATTCTTGCTTTCATAACCTCAGCATCGTGAGCGTCATGGAAAAGATAATCGTCCGCCGGATAATCGTCCTCAAGCATATAACGCATATCAATCGTTCTTGTGCCCGGACAAGCCATGGGAATGTACTCTACCCCAAGCTCATCGGCAACATATGCGCCGTAGGAATCCTCGACACGCTTAAATTCCGAATCAATGTAAACAAGATCATTGTGTCCGCTGGCAACGCTGTCTCCCAAAAGGACGTATGTACCATAATCATAATACTGTTTTCCGTCAGCGGCGAAACACGTCACTGCGCTGAAAGCCATGATACAGGCAAGTATTATTGTAACTGATTTTTTCATAAACTTTTTCATTTCAAACCCTCCGGACAAAGTTTATAAATTGTATAAAACAAAGTTACCACAAATCGACACAAAAACCAATGCTTAAATCAAAAAAGCGGAACTTTTTCTTCTTGCACTGAGAAAGCTCTGCTTTATTTCCCGTTATTTGAGCAGGCTGTCTATCGTAACACCAAAAATCTCACATATTTTTTGTAGTGTTTTTGCGTGCGGTAATCCGATATCATTTTCGTATTTTGAAATTGAAGATCGATTCATGCCAAGCAAATCGGCAAGCTGCTGCTGTGAAAGTCCGCTGTTCTTTCTTGCTTTCTTAAAGTTTTCTGAAAAGCTCATTTTATAATTCCCCCATAAAATAAAAAGTGCGCAGCCGAAGCCACGCACAAAAAACACACGGCTCCGATTGTCGCGAAACAAAAGATACCAATTAACCCCAACGAGCAAATGGATTCAGAGCATGTATTTTTATCGAATAAAAATACCGCTCATTGGGGGACAATATTTTAGGTTTTAATGTATCTTTTGATTCGCATAATTATTATATCATTTATATTTAAAAAAATCCAGTATTTTTTATTTTTTGTGCAAGTAAATCACGTTACATATTTTACTGATATAAAAAGTCACAACTTTTTCTTTCTGCGGCTGTGAAAGTCCGCTGTTCCTTCTTGCTTTCTTAAAGTTTTCTGAAAAGCTCATTTTATAATTACTCCATAAAATAAAAAGTGCGCAGCCGAAGCCACGCACAAAAAACGCATAGCTCAACTGTCGCTAAACATAATTCCGTTATCCACTCACATGGTATGCAGAAAAAGAGCTTGCATTTTTATCCGAAAGGATAATTCGCAAACCATACAAGTGGTAAAAATATGAAATTATGTTTAGCAAAAATATTATAGCACTAATTTCAAATAAAATCCAGTATTTTTTATACTTTGTGCAAAAAAATCACGTTACATATTTTACTGTTATGAAAGAACCAGCTTTTTCTTGCCTTGGGTCGATGTGGACATCGACCCCTACGAATTGTGCTCCTATCGTTCTCTATGAAGTGTCGATTTTCGTGCTTATTGTAGGGTGCGATGCCCACATCGCACCAAAAAAGTTTAATATAATCGCTTTCAGTGCAGAATAAATGATAAGCTGACCTTGGGTCAAGCACACATCGACCCCTGCGAATTGTGCTCGTTACTTTTATCTTGCGACCACGTCCTCAGCTTCTGTCGCTCCACGAAAAGAAGACCACGTCATTTTACTGACAAAAAAAGACTGCACCATAGCTCAAGATGAGCCATGATACAGCCTCAATTATTGCTTATTGATTATTTGCGCTCTCTTTTTCCGCCTCTAAAGCCACCTCTGCGGCGGTCACCTGACGGACGTTTCGGAGCGTCGGAAATCTCATTCTCCGGAACAAGACCTTCAACCTCGATAAGAGCCTCACGGCGCGAAAGATTGATTCTTCCCTGGTCGTCAATCTCACGAACCTTAACGATAACCTCGTCGCCTACGTTGACAACGTCTGTTACCTTGTCAACTCTCTTGACATCAAGATGGCTGATATGAACAAGGCCTTCCTTGCCCGGTGCAATTTCAACGAATGCGCCGAAGTCCATAATTCTTGTTACAACGCCCTTGTAAATTGCGCCGACCTCGGGATCGTTGGCGATAGTCTCAATCATGAAGATAGCACGCTTTGCATTCTCAATATCCTGAGAGCAAACAAATACGCTGCCGTCCTCCTCAACATCAACCTTACAATCGCACTCTGCGCAAATCTTCTGGATAACCTTACCCTGCTTACCGATAACCTCGGCAATCTTGTCAACGGGAACCTTGGTTGAAAGCATCTTCGGAGCATACTTTGAAAGCTCTTTTCTCGGCTCGGGGATAACCGGAAGCATAATCTCGTCAAGAATATAGCAACGAGCCTTGTATGTCTTTTCAAGGGCTTCCTTGATGATTTCCGGAGTAAGTCCGTGAACCTTGAGGTCCATCTGAATAGCTGTGATACCCTTCTTTGTACCTGCAACCTTGAAGTCCATATCGCCGAAGAAATCCTCAAGACCCTGAATATCAACCATTGTCATGAAGCGGTCGCCCTCGGTGATAAGTCCGCAGGAGATACCTGCAACGGGAGCCTTGATCGGCACACCGGCTGCCATAAGTGAAAGAGTTGAACCGCAGATTGAACCCTGCGAGGTTGAACCGTTTGAGGAAAGAACCTCGGAAACGACACGAATACAGTACGGGAACTCCTCAACCGAAGGAATAACCGGAAGAAGTGCTCTCTCTGCGAGTGCACCGTGACCGATTTCACGACGTCCCGGTCCTCTGCTCGGGCGAGTCTCGCCGACTGAGTATGACGGGAAGTTGTAGTGGTGGATATATCTCTTTTCGGTCTCGTTGTCGATACCGTCGAGCATCTGAACATCGCTCATAGGTCCGAGCGTTGTGATTGAAAGACACTGTGTCTGACCGCGAGTGAACATACCTGAACCGTGAACACGGCTGAGGAGGTCAATCTCTGCGTTAAGCGGACGAATCTCGTCGATTCCACGGCCGTCAACACGCTTGCCCTCATCAAGAAGCCAGCGGCGAACGATGAACTTCTGGAGCTTATACATGCAATCGTCAATCTTTGCGATATCGTCGGGATAAACCTCGTCGAACTTCTCATGAACAGCGGCGTAGATCGGACGAAGTGCCTCGTCACGGATTCTCTTGTCGTCTGTGTCAAGAGCAACCTTAACATCGTCAATGGCAAACTCCTTGATAGCCTCGAACATCTCGGGAGCCGGATCGTTTGACGGGAAGTCGATCTTCTCCTTGCCGACCTCGGCACGAATGCCCTCGATGAACTTAACGATTTCCTGGTTAACCTTGTGAGCGT
>ULYO01017191.1_pt1 | contig 11464 bp, 7 predicted proteins | sample 1962281 | NCBI WGS metagenome assembly ULYO01 (sample SAMEA4835866, study PRJEB28245) | human gut metagenome | biome: gut microbiome; material: fecal sample | place: Denmark | collected 2008 | reverse complement strand
CACGCCTCGTTGTTTCAATCCAATTCTACAATCACTTATTCGCTTCAATCAGTGACTTTAATTGATCTTTCTTAATCGTTCCCGTACGACGTGTTATCTCTTTACCACCCTTGACCAATACAATTGTAGGGATGGCCATGACACCGAATTTGCTTGCCACTTCCACATTTTCCTCAACATCGCATTTGCGAATGTCTACAACGCCATCGTATTCTTCTGCCAACTCATCAATTACTGGCGACAACTTCTTGCATGGACCACACCATTCTGCCCAAAAGTCAATCACAATCAGGCTTTCCTGCGCCAATAAATTGTCCATTTCACTGTCTGTAAATTCCTTTGCCATATCTATATGTTTGTTTATTTGTTTACCGTATATTTTATACCAAGGTCTTCCAATTGCAAAATCAAATTTTTAGTAAGGTTCAGACGCCGTCCGGATATCATAGTGAATGGCAAGCTCTGCTTCTCATTCATCAAATTGACACTGAATGGCTTAGCACACTCTCCATCGTTCGCGATGTTCTCATCGAGCAACGTCATAAACGCCTGTCCCTCCAAGTCTTTCTCTGCAACATCCAATGTTATGCCGCTGATGGCCGTACCTTGCACTTCTTCCAAGGATTGAATGCCGCTGATTGTCATATACACCTTATCGTTATACTTTCCTTTTTTATATGTGTAAGTGACAATTATCGCATTGCCCTTTATTCCATACTTATTGTAATTGATATAATCCTGTCCGAAAAGCCGTATTTCAGCAGACCCCGTATAGTCCTCAATCTTAATTATCCCGAACTGCGAGCCAGTCCTTGACGTCAAACTTTTAGCCTCCACCACAAGTCCGCCTATTGTATATTCTTTTTCTGACGTTTTGTCTTCAGTGCCGAAATCCTTTGCACGGACACTGCAACCAAATGTCAGTTCAAGATAATATTTATCCAGCGGGTGCGCGGATAGATACATTCCCACCAAGTCTTTTTCGTAGTTCAACCGTTCAATGTCAGGCCACAACGGACGCCCTGGCATTTCAGGCTTTGCCGTGTCAATAGTTTCCGCCTCGCCAAACAAAGACGACTCTTGAGTAGCTTTACTCATTTGATACATCTGACCATATCTAATAAGCGCCTCGCTGAATGAGGGATTGAAGTCGTCGGCCTTAAAGTCTTCCCTACGCACACCTTCAAAGCAGTCAAACGCGCCGGAAAGAGCCAGATTGTCAAGCACCTTCCTGTTGCACATACTCAGATTTATGCGTTCCACAAGGTCAAAAATAGACTTGTATTCTCCCCTTGCATCACGTTCGTCAAGGATTGCCTGCACAGCATTCAAACCAACGCCCTTGATTCCCGCAAGACCGAATCTTATCTCACCTACCTTATTTACACTGAACTTGGCGCGACTTTCATTCACATCCGGCCCTTTGACCTTCACCTTCATTGCCTTGCACTCATCCATAAACTTGGTCATCTTTGTGATGTCATTCAAGTTACGGCTGAGCACTGCCGCCATATATTCCGGTGGATAGTTTGCTTTAAGATATGCTGTTTGGAAAGCCACCCAACTATAACATGTGGCATGGCTCTTGTTGAAGGCATACGATGCAAACTTTTCCCAATCTGACCAAATCTTTTCGAGCACTTTCTCATCATAGCCATTCGACTTTCCTCCATTGATAAACAATGGTTTCAACTCCGCCAGCTTAGCGAAAATCTTCTTACCCATTGCCTTGCGAAGACCATCCGACTGACCGCGCGTGAAATTAGCCAACAAACGCGACAACAGCATGACTTGCTCCTGATATACTGTAACTCCATATGTATCCTTCAGATACTTTTCCATGACTGGGATGTCATACTCAATCGGCTCAATACCTTTCTTTCTGGCAATAAACTGCGGTATGTAATCCATTGGCCCCGGTCGATAGAGGGCGTTCATGGCAATCAAGTCTTCAAACGTAGACGGATGCAACTCTCTAAGATACTTCTGCATTCCCGTGGATTCAAACTGGAATGTACCCGTAGTCCGTCCTTCGCAATAGAGCTCATACGTTTTAGGATCGTCCAGCGGAATGTGGTCAATATCCACATCTTTTCCCCAACGTTCCTTGATGTTGAGCAACGCTTCCTTTATAATCGATAACGTTTTCAAGCCGAGGAAGTCCATCTTGATCAATCCTGTCGACTCAATTACCGAACCTTCATACTGGGTGACAAGCACCTTTTCACCATCCTTGTCGGTCGCCGTTGCAACAGGCACCCAGTCTGTTATATCATCACGGCCAATAATCACACCGCAAGCATGCACGCCCGTATTTCTGACGTTTCCCTCAAGAGCAAGTGCATATTTCAACGTCTCACGGACAATCGGTTCGCCATAATTCAATTCGTGTTGCAATTCAGGCACATACTGATAGCAATTCTTCAGATTTATTTTAGGAGCCTTTCCATCAACTTCAGGCAGCTTGTCCGGTATCATCTTTGTAAGCCTGTCACTTTCCGAGAGAGGTAGCCTTGAAACACGGGCAACATCCTTTATCGCCGATTTTGCCGCCATAGTGCCATAAGTGATGATATGCGCCACTTTCTCAGCACCGTATTTTTCCGTCACATAGCGTAGCACATCCGCACGACCGTCATCATCGAAATCAATATCGATATCAGGCAATGATATACGGTCGGGATTCAAGAAACGCTCAAACAGCAAGTCGTATTTTATCGGGTCTATCTGAGTGATTCCAAGACAATACGCCACCGCGGAACCGGCAGCAGAGCCACGTCCCGGACCCACCGATACGCCTATCTCACGGGCTGCGCCGATAAAGTCCTGCACAATCAAAAAATATCCTGGGAATCCCATATTTTTAATTGTGTCCAACTCAAAATCTATTCGCTCCTTTTGCTCATCTGTCAAGTTTTTTCCCCAACGTTTTTCCGCTCCTACAAGCACTAGATGGCGCAAATAGTCATTATTGTCCGTAAAGCCTTCAGGTAATGGGAAATTCGGCAAAATAGGGCCATGCTCTATCGAATATCGCTCCACTTTGCCCAGCACCTCCTGTGTATTGGACAAAGCCTCCGGGACATCGGCAAACAGTTCATTCATTTCCTCCTGCGTCTTCATCCACTCCTGCTTTGTGTAAAGCATTCGCTTGTCGTCGTCGAGGAAAGTTCCGGTCGACACACAAATCAACCGGTCATGAGCTTCCGCATCTTCTTCATTGACAAAATGCACATCGTTTGTACACACCAATTTTATGTTGTGCTTCTTCGACATTTCTATCAACACCTTATTCACCTCCTGTTGCAGTGGATAAGCCTCTTGGTTGGCACGGGCAACAGTTGCTTTGTGTCTTTGCAGCTCAAGATAATAGTCTTCTCCGAACACTTTCTTAAACCACAATATAGACTTCTCCGCCTCTTCTATATGCCCTGCCGTAATCAATTTCGGCACCTCGCCTCCCAGGCACGCCGAGCAGACAATCAAATCCTCGTGATATTTTTCCAGCTGCTTCTTATCCGTTCGCGGATGATAATAATAACCATCCGTCCAGGCATTTGACACAAGTTTTATAAGATTATGATATCCGTGTTGGTTTTTCGCAAGCACAATTAAGTGCCGGCCAATATCTTTTTTGTTGCTTCTGTCGGTCATATCATTATCAGCCACATACATTTCGCAGCCGATAATTGGCGTGAAAATTTTACTTTCAGCTTCCTTAAGTGCCGTTTCCGCCTTCGACAAAGCCTCCTGGTCAACGGCATCCGCCGACTTCAGTTCTTCAATTGTTTTCTTCAGATTTTTTATCTCGCCGTCAACATCTTTGTTTTTCTTGTTGACATAGTCGGTTAATTCCTTTATTCCGAACATATTGCCATGGTCTGTGAGGGCAATACCCCGCATGCCATTAGCTATAGCCTTGTCGACCAAGGCTTTGACTGACGCCTGTCCGTCCAGGACAGAATATTGAGAGTGGACGTGGAGATGTATAAATGGTTGCATACGTTCTATCTTTTTGCGTTTGTAAAGTTAAGCATTCATAACGACATTTTAAAACGCAAGCGCGAGTATATTCCTTTTTTAACCTTTGTTTGGCGTGTAGATTCCAAAACGAAGTGCGAAAAAATCATAGTTAAAATACTATGAAAAACACTGCGGGGGAAGCCAAGCGGCGGGGGCGCAAAGCCCCCATGAGCGTCCCTTTTTTCCTGGAATCCAAGGCAAAAGATTGGCAATACAAAAAAGGGAGACCGAAGTCTCCCCAAGATTAACTAATTTTGTGTTGCAATGTACAAACAATTAACCTCGCAGCAAAGGTCGCAAATTTTTGCCTTACTGCAAAAAGAAGTGAAGAAAAAAGAGATCGCCCTCATCATTGGGTGCAGTGTGTCAACAGTCTACCGGGAGATAAAGCGCAATTCCACGGACCGTGGCAATTACCTATGGGACAAGGCGCACGCCAAGGCTCTTGATCGCCGCAGGCGCACGACGTCGAACAGGGCGCTTGACGCCATGCTGGTATGGCGCATCAAGCAGATGCTCAACGAGCTGTGGTCGCCAGAGCAGATAGTAGGAGTGCTGGCAAAGGACGGCATCTAGGTGTCCGTGCAGAGCGTCTACAACATCATCAACGCGGACACGAGCGGCGAGCTGCGGCGGAACTGCCGCCATCCCAACTTTAAGTGCCGGCCATCGCCAAGCCGGAAACCGGTCAAGGCCACCAACATAGCCGGCCGTACAAGCATACACGACCGCCCTGCCGAGGCAGACGGCAAGCGCTTCGGCGACTTTGAGATGGACCTCATAGTGGACGGCCACGGCCACGCCATCCTTGTCCTCGTGGAGCGCCTGACAAACTTCGTGATGATGGGGAAACTGCCGCACGGCAAGAAGGCTGGGCCTGTTGCGAAGGCGGTCGTCAGAAAACTCTTCGCATACAGGAAATGCTTGAAGACCATCACGACAGACAAAGAGAGTGAATTCGCGGCACATCTCGACATCACCGCAGGGCTGCGCAGACGGGGTATGGACGATGTTAAGGTATATTTCGCCGACAGCTACTGCTCATGGCAGAAAGGGGCCGTGGAGCACGAGAACAAGCTCATTAGGCAGTACCTCACGAAAAAATCAAATTTCAACGAATTCTCTGACAGCTATGTGCGCAACGTGGCGAAAAAACTGAACTTGAGGCCAAGGAAAAAACTCGGCTTCTCAACGCCAAAAAAGGAGTTCTTCAAACTTTTCGCTAAATTTGCACTTGCCAATTGAACCTGCCACCTTTGTTTGGCGTCGGCAACATAGCAAAATCACTGCGGACAAGTCTCAAAATTATGGTCATATACAATATATTTTGTATTTTCGCAGAAAATTTCAACCGACGTGATTTATCCTGATAATTTAGAATATAAAATAGGTTTTGACATTGTCAGAAAAACTCTGGCATACAAATGCAGCAATCCTCTCGGCAAAGCGGAATGCGAATCAATGACATTTTCAAACAACTACAGGCTCATTGTCAACTCGCTTTCTCAGACCAACGAGTATCTCTCCATCATAAAATCGACCAATGATTTTCCAAATGGCTCGATTTTCGATTTGAGAGAATCCCTCCTGAAAATCAAAGCCGCCGGATCTTTTCTGACAGAAACCGAGTTGTATCAATTAGGCAAAACCCTCGTCTCCGCAGCTGAAATTTGTGACTACTTCACAGAAGAAAAAAGTGCGGCATATCCACTTCTAAAGCAAATCGCCGACAGTCTACTGTGTTTCCCAGAGATCTCACGCCACATTGATTCCATTTTGGACAAGTTCGGCAACATCAAGGACAACGCTTCTCCTGAATTACAACAATTGCGGAGAAAACTCTTGTCTGTATCAAGCAGTGTCAACGGCATGATGCAGAGAGTAATATCACGCTATAAGCAGAACGGAATGCTCGACAAAGACTGCACCCCGTCTATCCGTGACGGACGATTGGTTATACCAGTTGCACCAATGCACAAGCGGGCAGTGAAAGGCATTGTCCACGATGAGTCGGCAACAGGCAAGACCTTCTTCATCGAGCCGGAGGAAATCGTTGAGGCAAACAACCAAATCAGGGAACTTGAGGCCGACATACATAAGGAAATTGTCAGAATTCTGATAATGACTGCCGATATTATCAGACCTCATTTAGACGACTTGACCGTTTTCTATCAGACTATTGGTGTTTTTGATTTCATCCGTGCGAAAGCACTGTTTGCAAATGAGATTGACGCTACTATGCCACAAATCTCGCAAAAGCCCGAGATTGAATGGTACAACGCTGTCCATCCTGTACTGTTTATGACACTCAGCAAACTTGGGAAAAACGTAGTGCCATTAAGCATCCAGTTGGACAACAAAAACCACATTCTGCTAATTTCGGGTCCCAATGCCGGCGGAAAATCAGTCTGCCTGAAAACTGTCGGTGTTGTTCAATATATGTTTCAATGTGGTATTCTTCCGCCTGTCTATTCCAATTCGCACTTTGGGATATTCGACAATATATTTATCGACATAGGCGACGAGCAATCAATCGAGAACGAGCTCAGCACATATAGCTCCCACCTGTCAAACATGAACTATTTCATGCGCCATTCCAACTCTAAGACATTGCTTCTGATCGATGAATTCGGCGGAGGGACAGAACCCCAGATTGGAGGAGCAATCGCGCAGGCCATCTTGAAAAAGCTAAATGACTCCGGCTCTTTCGGCGTCATAACCACCCACTACCAAAATCTAAAGAATTTTGCAAACGAAACCGATGGCATTGTCAACGGAGCAATGCTCTACGACCGCAATCTTATGCAACCGCTGTTTCAATTGTCGATAGGCACTCCAGGCAGTTCTTTTGCAATTGAAATAGCGCGCAAAATCGGCATCCCTTCCGATGTCATAAGCTATGCGGAGGACATTGTTGGCTCCGACTACATAAACATGGACAAATATCTGCTCGACATCGCCCGCGACCGTAGATATTGGCAAAACAAACGACAGGACGTCAGGCTTCAACGTAAGAAATTGGAAACATTGGTCGAAAAATATGAGACCGACATTCAGAAGCTTGTCGTTGAACGCCGTGAGATTATCAAAGAAGCAAAATCAGAAGCCAAGGAGATTCTCTCGCATAGCAACGCGTCTATCGAGAACGCCATTCACGAGATTAAGAAAGTGCAAGCCGAGAAAGAGCGCACCAGAGAAGTGCGCCGACAAATCGACGATCTCAAGAAACGCCTGTCGACAGAGGGTGAAACTGTGGAATCCTCTGAGAAGTTGAAAGAGTTGTCCGCAAAACTGGACAAACGTCACAAGAAAAGGGACAAAGCCTCTTCCTCCCCACAAATCAAAGCGGAAGAGCCACTTTCTGTCGGCGACACCGTCACTGTCGACGGAAGCAATTCTGTTGGCGAGATTATAGCCATCGAGGGCAAGAACGCCACGGTCGCAATGGGATTGTTCAAATCAAGAGTCCCATTGTCAAAGCTTAAAAAGACCATACGCAAAGCGACCGCAGCCACTCAAACAGCTTCTTTTGTATCGTCCTCAACATCCGACAATATGCGAAGCCGTCAATTGGAGTTCAAGCAGGAAATCGATGTCAGAGGAATGCGTGCTGACGAAGCGCTGCAAGCCGTTTCTTATTTCATTGACGACGCGGTGCAATTCAACATCAAGCAAATCCGGATTCTGCATGGCACTGGTTACGGCATACTGCGCCAACGCATCAGAGAATACCTCAACACCGTTCCTGATGTAAAATCATACAGAGACGAACATGTGCAATTTGGCGGAGCCGGAATCACCGTCGTTGAGTTAAGCTGACAAATTACCGGAGGAATTTGGGCGCAGGTATGAAGAATCCGAAACTTACACCAAAGTTCCATCTGCTTTTCGGTGAATTGACATAGTTTCCGTAGACGCTGAGCGATGCAAACGATAAATTATAAACAACAGATGCCTCGCCTATAAAATTAATCGACCCAAACCAATGTCCGTAACTTGCCGTATCATTGGCACCCGGACAAATCTCACGCATTGGAGAGAATGCATAGACCTCCGTGCGCAATTGCAAATTGTCTATAATATTGAATATCGGGACTATTCCGCCAACCACAAAAGAATTGGACTGGAACGACGGCAAGAAAATCCCCCGGCTGTATTGAGTAGGAGTGAATGCAGGCGCCTGCACGATGCTTGCCGTATAACTTTGCAGCAACGGCTTGGTCGATGCCACTGCATTGAGCCGATAACCAAGAGTGAATCTGCTTGACAGCGGACAAAAACGCATTAAGTCAAATTCCGCCTCTGCCCATTTCAGTTCATCATACAAATATGGCTGATTTATGTTGCTGTACTGTTCCATATTTCCAAGCACACCTGTTGCTGCCACAAAAATCCGGGTTCCTGTCGACGGATATATCTGATTGTCCAACGTGTTGAAATCATAACTGATTTTCAATTGTCCCAACTTATAATTCGCCTCATCCTGAGAAATTGCCGAATAGTCAATATTTTTTGTCGGATAAAATCTATCCTGCAAGTATCCAAACCCTCCCGACAAATCAAACTTAGAATGTCGTCCCAAGCCAAGGCTGAATATCAATTTGCCATAATACTGAGCCTTTGTCACAAAAGTCGGTGTGTTAGACTCAAAAAACAGCACATCGTCTTCATAAAATTTTTGCTGAGACGCCACTCCCTGTAATTTTATCATCGTCGGCAAGCCTGAATTCAAAGAGATTTTGGCATTCAGCGCTCCCCCATAATACGACTGACCAATCCAACCACTGACATCTCCACTGAATGAATTCAGATCAATGGTTTCATAACCCACCGACAAATACGCAAGGCTATTTGTTGTAGATGTGACAAATCCGCCTATACCTATGTTCAGATTATCCTTGACATCTGCTTTCATTCGCAGGTCAAACAATCCACTACTCGGGTTGTAGTGTGGACTTGGCACCAAATCGCGGAATTTGCCTGAAGTTATTGTTCGATAGTAAGCGTCTTTTACGTTGTCAAATGTTATAGTGTCTCCCTTGTCCTTAAAAAAGATATGGCGGATATAGCTTTCTGCATTCTTGCTTGTTCCAACCACTTCCAACGAATCGAATTTGACCACAGGGACCTTGCTTTTGTAAACTTCCCTGCGGAGATTTACATTTCTAAACGAGACACCCTCTCCTACTCGACTTTTAATAGAATCTATCACCGCCATTGTCGTCCGGTATCCTCTATCAAAAATCTCATTTGCCTTAGGAAAATCCAGCAGATTGTACTCTTTCAGGTTTATGTGAATTTTAATCCCATCTTTTTCATCAAGATTATAATCATCCTGCTGTATGATCATACTTTCCAACTGCGAATACAAGTTGTTTAAATCCGGTGTTTCATGTGTTGTGACATCGATTCCGATTATAATGTCGGGCGCAAAATCCGCTTTCATGACATCCACTGGAAAATTATCATATATTCCCCCGTCAAACATCGGCAGTCCATCCTTTTCAATCGGTTTGAACGCCACAGGAAACGTCATCGACATTCTAACCGCCTCGCCAAGATCACCTTTGGACATCACGACCTTCTTTTTATTGAACACGTCGGAAGTAACACATCGGAACGGAACAAATAGTTTATTAAAATCCCCCTCACACACAGCCGTATGCGGAGTAAAGACTTCAACAAATCCGATATTCATCGGAAAAGGACTGATAAAACTCGACGGCAATATCGATGTTGACAATCCCGACTCTTTTTTACCGATATTCATCTTCACTATCGCAGGCGACTGTTCTGGCTTCAAGCAATAATATGTCAGCGATGGGTTAATCTTGCCAGTAGACCAACTTGAAAAGCTGTCGGAAAGAATCAAATCAATTATCTCTTTCGGCGTATACCCTGACGCATAAAGGCTTCCAACAATCGCACCCATCGATGTGCCGGCGATGTAGTCTATTGGGATGCCATTTTCCTCCAAGGCCTGAATCACACCGGCATGAGCAATGCCTTTCGCACCGCCGCCACTAAGCACCAAGCCCACCGATTGCCGCGGTTTTTTAACACACGTTGCCGAGTCTGCCAACTCAGACGCATAAACGGCAGCCACTGACAGCAATACAATTATCAGGGTAAAAATTTTTCTCATCTCGGTGGCTCTATAAACGAATCCTTGAATCCAAGGAAATACAATACTCCGTCAATACCTATCGTAGAAATACTCTGACGGGCAGTCTGCTTAACTTTTGGCTTCGCATGGAACGCTATGCCAAGTCCTGCCATCGTGATCATCGGCAAATCATTGGCGCCGTCGCCAACTGCTATAGTCTGCGCAATGTCCACATTCTCCACCTGGGCAAGAAGCTTCAACAACTCCGCCTTACGCTTACCGTCGACAACCTCGCCAAGATAGCGACCAGTAAGTTTCCCGTTTTCTATTTCCAACTCATTGGCATAAACATAGTCTATGCCAAACTTATGCTTCAAATAATTTCCAAAATACGTAAATCCGCCCGACAGAATTCCTATTTTATAGCCTGCTCGCTTAAGCACTTTCATCAGGCGTGGAACGCCTTCTGTTATTGGCAAGTTTTCCGCAATCTCACGCATCACTGACTCATCAAGTCCCTTCAAAAGCGCTACTCGTTCTTTGAAACTTTCCTTGAAATCAATTTCTCCACGCATAGTCCTCGCTGTAATAGCCCTAACTTTTTCACCGACACCGGCACGCTCGGCAAGTTCATCAATAACCTCTGTTTCAATCAGAGTAGAATCCATATCGAAACAAATCAAACGACGGCATCTGCGAAACATATTGTCCTGCTGCAAAGAAATGTCAAACTCCAACTCATTCGCAAGGTTCATGAAGTCCGACTGCATTTTGGCATAATCGGACGGAGTGCCTCGCACTGAAAACTCGACACATCCCTTCGACTTGCTGTCGGTATCGTCAATATCCGCCAACGGCATACGCCCAGTCAATCTTTGAATGGCGTCAATATTAAGGCCCTGCGTTGTTATGACATGCGTAACAGAAGCTATCTGCCGAGCTGTTATGTGTCGCGCCAAAATTGTTATGACATATCTGTTTCGGCCCTGCATGCCGACCCATTTGCCATAATCATCCACTGATATTGGTGTGAATTTTATAGTAACGTTCAACTCCGATGCTTTAAACAGCAGTTCTTTCATTATATCACCGCTCCTGCCGCTATTGGTCTTGAACAATATGCCAAGCGACAACGTGTGATGGATGTCAGCCTGACCGATATCCAATATATTAGCCTCATATTTAGCCAGAATCTCTGTTAACGCGGAAGTCAAACCGGGACGGTCTTCTCCAGATATGTTTATTAAAATCAGTTCTATATCTTTTTCCATAAAATGAATTCTCTTCTGACTTCAAAATTACTTCTTTTTTTCAGATTCTCAAAATCGCCACGGC
>ULYO01071817.1_pt1 | contig 11683 bp, 10 predicted proteins | sample 1962281 | NCBI WGS metagenome assembly ULYO01 (sample SAMEA4835866, study PRJEB28245) | human gut metagenome | biome: gut microbiome; material: fecal sample | place: Denmark | collected 2008 | reverse complement strand
GTAAGGAGGTGATTATTCCTGGCTTTTCAAAATGTATAAGACCATGTCCTGGAACTAACACAGGTTTTTTGCATTATGAATCTTTAGATAATATTAAAGCTCCATTAGAACTATGTAGAAAGTTTATTCAAACAACAGGTTATTCTGGACTTTTTAGTATGGAATTTTTGCGGGATGAATTGGGAAGAGATTACTTTATGGAAATGAACTTTCGTAATGATGGGAATGCAATATGTGTAACGGCATCAGGTACTAATTTGCCATATCTTTGGTATTTAGCTAATACGCATGGTGATTATAAACGAGAACTTAGATTGTCAACTTTCAAGTCTGTATACGCAATGCCGGAATTTCAAGATTTTGACAATTTTGTCAGGACAAAGAAATTAACGATTGTTTCATGGCTTAAAGACGTTTTAAGAACAGATGTATTTATGGTGTTTAATAAGTCTGATATTCGTCCATTTATTTATATTTTCAGATGTCGTTTGCGAAATATTATAAATCGCCTTTTAAGGCGTAGTTAAATTTTAATTAATCCTAATATGTTTATGAAAAAGAGGAGTCTTATATCATATACTTTAATTTTTTTCTTGTGGTATGCATTATGGGATTTTATTTTTACTAATACCATAATAGCTTCGCCAATATTTGTATATGCTTCAATGGCTGTATTAACAGTGACAATGGTAATACTTTTATTACGTAAGAGATGTGGAAATTCGAATATGATAGTAAAAATGTGGATGCCATTTCTTATTTTGACTCTTTTTAGTTGGTTCATTGAATTTAAATTAGAGTTTGTTGTGTATTTGTTTTCTTGTATTTCAATTTTGATTTTGTCTAACGGACATAGTATACAAGATAATATTCCAACAAGACTTTTATTTTTGGGAGGAATATTTGCTTTTATTGGAATTGTTGTGCAAATGTCAACACCATCGTTATATAATTCTTATGTATTGCCGCTTTTTACAAATAGTGAAGTATTGTCTCAATGGATTGATAAAGAATATGGTTTTGCGGGATTTACTTATCAACTTGCATCTACTGCAAATATATTATTAACGGCAGAGGCTGTTTGGCTTTATTGCAGGAAAGATTTTAAATGTAAAAAAATATTCTTCTGGGGGATTCTTCTTATGCTAATTGTAGGTGTGTTTTTGACAGGGAAAAGATCTCATTCTGCTATGGCTGTGGTAATTCCATTAATTATTTATTTACTTTCTATTAGAAATGTTTCAAGGTCTATTGTAGCAATCATATTTGCTGGGATATTGGTAGTTGCAATTGGTGCTTTTTTTATAGAGCATTCTGTTGAATACAGTGATTCACTGTTGCTTCGGCGATTTGTTTCATCTGTAGAAAATTATCAATCAGGTAATGACATATCTTCTGGCCGATCTGAATTAGGTAAGGAAGCTTTAAAAATGAGTGGGTCTTTGTTTGGTATAGGTGTAGGACAATTTAAATTGAGAAGTAAATTTGGAATGGATGCACATCAAACATATTATCAGGTACTTTGTGAACAGGGGATATTGGGATTTATATTATTTATTGTTCCGATTGTATACTGCTTAATAAAAACAATAAAGATGTTGAGATGCTATAAGGGGAAGAGTGAAATGTTGAAGTTGTCTTTATTTTGGCAAATGTATTTTATTCTGTATTCCTTTACTGGAAATACGATGAATGATAGAGCAAATTATTTTTTTTACTTCTTTGCAATCGCCTTGCTTTCAGATGTGCGTTTAAGAGGAGATAAGCAATTACAATTATGATACGTAAAATTTTAGTTCGTTTTGATGACATTTGTCCTACTATGGATTTTAAGTTATTTGGAGAAGCTGTAGGGCTTATGGATAAGTATGGAGTTAAGCCTTTGATTGGTGTGATACCAGAGTGTTTGGATAAAGACTTGGAGATAGAATCTGCTCATCCTGATTTTTGGGAATATGTGAAATCTTTACAAACTAGGGGATATACTGTTGCAATGCATGGATTTAATCATGTTTTTTGCAGTCAGCATAGGGGTATAGTGACCAAACGCATCGGATCTGAATTTGCAGGTCTCCCTTTGGAAATACAAGTAGAAAAGATTCGTATGGGTAAAGAGATTCTTAATGCTCATGGGATTTATACGGATATTTTCTTTGCTCCTGCTCACTCTTATGATGAAAATACACTTGAGGCTATTCGTCTAAATGGATTTAAATATATGTCGGACGGTAAGAGTACAAAACCTTATATGTTAAATGGTGTAAAGTGTATACCTTGCAAATCGCATGGTTGTCCTAAAATCCCAAAGTCAGGTTACGTTACAGCGCTTTTTCATGCACATGAATGGTCACTTCCAAATAAACAGCATGATGCCGTTCTCTTTAGACATCTTGTAGAGACTTATTATAAAGATATTGTCACTTTTGAAGAGTATGTATCTCAAGAATGTGGAAATGAAATAATTCAGCGATTAAATGAGAGAGCTTACCTTCTATGGTCTACTATTTTAAAACCATTCCTTGCAAGAATTAAGAACCGTTTATTAGGGAGAATATGAAACAAAAGAGAAAAGTGGCTCATGTCATTTATGATCTTGCTACAGCAGGAGCTCAGACAGTAGTGATGAACTATATGCGTTCGATGCAGCACGATAAAGATTATGATATTTGCATAGTTGTGGGAAATAAGTACACTGGGTTACAATATGAGGAAGAATCAAAAGCTAAAGGTTTTAATGTTATTTATGCAAATTACAAGCCTATCTGTTTAAAAGCATTGGGTCCATTCCGCCCATTGATAAATTGGTTTCGTTATCAATTGTCACTCTACAAGGTACTAAAACATGTAAATCCAGACATTGTACATACTCATCTTACTAAAATTTTACCATTCGTGTCAATTCCCATTCTATTATTGGGTAAGAAAAAAGTTCATACACTCCATAGTGACCCATATGCTATTGAATATAGGTTCTATCTGTATGCAATGGTGGTATTTCATTTGTTCCGGTTTAAAGTTGTTGGGGTTACTGAAAGTCAGGTCGAGAAAGCCAAGAAACGCTACCATTTGAATAATATATCAGTTGTTCATAATGGTTTGAATCTTAGTAGGTATAAGATTTCAGAAAGTAAAGAAGATATCCGTAAGGAGTTAGGCATAGAAGAAAGTGCTTTTGTGATAGGTACTGTAGGAAGATTAGATAAGATTAAGAACTATCCTTTTCTTATTAAGGTCTTTGCAGAAGTAGTAAAAGAGATGCCAAAAGCAAAACTTCTATTTGTGGGTGAAGGTGCAGAAAGGAATTATTTAGCTGATTTGGTTGAGACTTTAAATCTTACAGATAAAGTAATTTTTGCAGGTCTTAGAAAAGATGTCGAGCGTATGTATCATGCTATGGATGTGTTTATGATGACCTCTTTTTTTGAGTCAAGTTCTATTGTAACAGTAGAGGCACAAGCTAGTGGAATTCGTTGTGTTATAGCAAGTAGTATCCCTGAAAATGTAATTGTTACAGATGATAATGTTTCAACACTTTCACTTGAGGCTCCTACAGAGGATTGGGTAAAGGCTATAAAAGGAAAATATCCAAAGAGAAAAAAAGTCAGCGATATTACTATGTTCTCAATGGAACGGACGATAAAGGAACTTAAGGAAGTATATACTATTTTTTGATTATATGATACAATCAAGACAAGATTATCTATACTATCTCGAAAGAGATCGCCAGTCAATGAAAATGCCAAAGCTTAAAACTTGGCAAGGTTGGCTTAAAGATTTGTTTTTCCCTCATTATGAATGGAAATTTATAAAATCCCTTCGTTATTTGGAGTATTGTGAAAATGTAAAGAAAAAGCATTTTTGGGGGGTGATTTTTTGGTTTTTAGCAAAGTATAGATTTAGAAAAATATCTGTTAAATTGGGATTCTCTATACCAATAAATGTATTTGGACCTGGATTATCTCTCCCGCATAGAGGAAATATAATTGTAAATCCTAAAACGCATATAGGTGAGAATTGCCGTATTCATGTTGGAGTTAATATTGGTGCAAATCATGATAAAATACCTCGAATAGGGAATAATGTTTATATAGGTCCTGGTGCTATCATTTTTGGTGACATTGAAATTGCTGACAATTGTTTTATAGGGGCTAATGCGACAGTCAATAAAAGTGTTATGATGCCCAATTGTGTAGTTGCTGGCACTCCTGCAAAAGTATTAAAGATGAATGTTTCAAGTTGGAATGGAATAAAACCTATTAATAATATAAATTATGGCGAAATCAGTAAAAACAATAACTGTAGTTGCTGACAATTATCCTGCAGCAGGACATGCTGCAAATGTATTTGTGCAGCAACTTGTTCATGCAATGATAGAACTTGGCGTAAAAGTAAATGTTGTTGCTTATCAGAGTATTATTCATTCTTTTATACACAAAGAGAGACTTCTTCCTTTGCATTCCAAAGGAGTTACGGAAGGTGGCTCTGAATATGATATATATCGCCCATATACCCTCTCTGTAGGGAAGAGAAAAAATAAACTGGTAGAGTGGTTTAACAAGAAAATAATTGAACATAAAGTCGCATCCATTAAGAGTGATATTCTATATTGTCATTTTTGGTCTAGTGCACTTCACGTATACGAATATGCCTTGAGAGAAGGAATGCCTTTGTTTGTTGCTTGTGGAGAAGGAGACAATGCACTTGAAGAAATGGTTGAAAAAATGCATGGAAAGAAAATCGAAGATTTGGCAAGTGCATGTACAGGTGTTGTAAGTGTGTCTTCCGAAAATAAACGCAAATGCATCAAATTTAATCTTTCTTCTGAGGAAAATACAGATGTCTTTCCAAATTGTGTGAATACCAATGTTTTTCATAAAATGAATGTGGAAAAAATGAAGCAAACTCTTAATGTTGAGAAAGATGATTTCGTTATAAGTTTTGTTGGTAGCTTTGTGCCGAGAAAGGGACCTGATAGGGTTGCTAAGGCCATAAATAAGCTCAATGATAAACACATTAAGGTTATGTTTATTGGTAAGCCTTTTTCTGGTTATAAGTATGATTTTGACTGCCCAGGCATTATTCATAAAGGACCTCTTGACCATAATCTTCTTCCACAATATGAAAATTGTGCAGATGCTTTTGTATTGCCAACTCAAAAGGAAGGTTGCTGTAATGCTATAGTTGAGGCACTTGCTATTGGATTGCCTGTTATTTCATCTGATGGTGCTTTTAATGATGATATTCTTAATGATAAAAATTCTATCCGTGTTAACCCCAACGATGTTGACGCTATAGCTGAAGCGATTAAAAAATTACGTGATAATCCGGAATTGCGAAAGTCGATGTCAGAATATTCACTAACACGACATTTAGATTATACTATTAAAGGACGAGCAGAGAGAATACTCTCCTTTATAAACAAACATATACAATGAAAATATCAGTTATAGTTCCGACATATAAACCACAGGCATATTTATTAGAGTGTCTTGATTCAATATATAATCAAACACTACCTAAGTTAGATTATGAACTTGTACTTGTATTGAATGGTTGTAATGAGCCTTATAATACCCAAATTAAGAAGTGGATATCAAATCATAATGATTTGCAAATACAGTTTTTTCAGACAGATTTAGGCGGCGTGTCAAATGCTCGTAATATAGCTATAAATAATGCAAATGGTGAATACATAACATTTATAGATGATGATGATTATATAAGTAGCACATGTTTGGAAAGATTGTTTGAATATGCAGATAAAGACACTATTACTGCAGCCTATCCATATGCTTTTAGAGATGGAAATCCACAAATGCAATTACCATACTCGTATACAAAATTCTATGATATCTATGAAAATGCAGGGAAATTAAATGCTAAATATATAAGACAGTATTTCTCTGGTCCGTGTATGAAGCTTTTCCATAAAAGCATCATTAATAGCAAGCGGTTTAATCCTAATTTTAGAATAGGCGAAGATTCTTTGTTTATGTTTTTAATCTCTGACAGGTTTAAATATTTTCAGGTTGTATCTAAAGATGCTGTATATTATAGAAGATATAGAGAAAATAGTGCTGTAACTACAAAACGTTCTTCAAAAGAGATTCTGAGTAATTCTGCAAAACTATTATATGAATATAGTTGTATTTATTTTAAGTCTCCATTTTCATATTCAATAATTCAGTATATGAGATGTGTGGCTGGAACCTTACATTCTATTTTAGATAATTTATAATAGTATTTATTAAAGAAACTGGTTGAATTAATGAAAATCTATATTATAGCTAATTTTGTTAACTCTAAAACAAGTCGCTTCATTGAATTGGCTGATATATTTGTAAAAAAAGGACATGAGGTCACATTGATAACTTCGGATTTTTCTCATGATTCAAAAAAAACGAAGTCATTAATGCCACAATATGATACTTTTAATGTTATTTATTTGCATGAACCTGGGTACAAAGGAAACGTTGCTCCTCAACGATTATGGAGCCACTATGTTTGGGGGAATAATGTTGCTAAATATCTCGAATCGATTGAGAAGCCAGATGTTGTTTATTGCGCAATTCCTTCATTAACAGTTGCTGTAAAAGCTAGCAATTTCTGTAAGCGTAACGGAGTTAAGTTTGTGGTAGATGTGCAGGATTTATGGCCAGAGGCATTCCAGATGGTGTTTAAGAATAAATTATTCCATTATGCCTTTAAACCTATGGAATGGTATGTAAACAGGGCATATGCATCGGCCGATTTGGCTATCGGAGTATCAGAAACGTATGTACAGAGAGTACTTTCAGTCAATAAAAATCTGAACTCTGGTGTTGCTGTTTTCTTAGGTAATAGTGGATTACTCTTTGAAAAGTCAGCAGAGAAATACGGTAAGGTTTATAACGATGGTGTGATTCGTCTTTGTTACATCGGTTCGCTGAGTCAGAGCTATGATATAAAAATGGTAGTAGACGCAGTGAAGAAGGCTTCTTCTCAGATTGAGCAACGTATAAAGTTTGTTGTAGTAGGTGATGGCGTATATAAGAATGATTTCGAGTCGTATGCAAAACAAAAGAGTATAGATTGTGAGTTTACTGGCAGAATGGATTATCCAGAAATGGTTGGTGTGCTCAGTTCTTGTGATATTGTAATTAACCCTATTAAAAAAGGATCAGCTGCAAGTATTATAAACAAGGTGGGTGATTATGCATTTTCAGGGAAGCCTGTTATCAATACACAAGAGTGTAAAGAGTATAGAAAATTGGTAGATGACTATAATTGTGGCATTAATTGTGAATGTGAAAATGCTGATGATGTAGCTGCAGCAATTATAAAACTTGCTCAATCTCCTGATTTGCGTAGCAAAATGGGAGAGGCTGCGAAGCAATTAGGTAAGGATAAGTTTGACAGGCGTTTTACCTATGCTAAAATAATCAATGCCATTGAGAGATTGTAATATCGATATAGGTTATTCTGCAAGCAGGTAAATGGCGCGATGCTACGAATCGAATTCGTTACCTGCTACAAGGTGATTAAAGTTAGGGGGATAAGAGTCCACCTCTTCCCATTCCGAACAGAGAAGTTAAGCCCCTAAACACTGATGGTACTGCAATTGCGGGAGAGTAGGAAATCGCCAGAGTTTCTAAGATGTATTTTTATTTATATTAAAAACTTTTTATGATGAAAAAACAAATTTAGAGACTCTTCTCATAGAAGAAGAGTACAAGTAAGTGGATGGTGAATCTTTTGGTGTTTTTAATGTATGTCACACTAACGATGGGCAACTATCATTAGTGGCATAAGAACCCTGATGAGTAGAACAGTATTGAATTGCTGTCAGACTTCTGTGGCTGTTATACAGCCTTCGTTGACCTAACAGAAGAAGTTGCAAAGTCAAGATAGCCTAAGAAGAAAAGATAATTCTTCGAACCTCTGAGTTGGGGAGAGAGGGTATAAAGCTCCCCATATTCACCTTTTGTAATAAAGGTGTCATTTTTTACTAACATTGTTTTTAGATTTAATAACTATGAATTGGAAGAAATATTTGTCATCAGAAAGATTGCGCGTCAGCTCTATAACATTAGAACAACGAAAAATTAATAACGATTATCGTACTGATATAGAATCAGATTTTGGACGAGTAATATTCAGTTCTGCATGTCGCAGATTGCATGACAAAACTCAGGTATTTCCATTGACAACAGATGATAATATCCATTCGCGTCTTACGCATTCAATGGAGGTTATGAATATAGGACAGTCGTTTGTCTTTACTTTGAGCCAAAATCAAGAATTCAAGGAGCACACAGGATTGGACGAAGTTACAATTTTGCGTGATTTGGCAGCAGCATTAAAAGTAGCATGTTTAGTACATGATATAGGAAATCCTCCGTTTGGACATTTTGGTGAAGATTCATTACAAAACTATTTTAGCGAATTATTCAATAATCCTCCAATGTGGATGAGTGATAAAGACAAAGAATCATTAAAAAAGCTTGGGGCTGCAGATTCACTTGAAGGATTAGATTATACTCAGTTTGATGGCAATGCAGAAGGGCTACGAGTATTAACCAAGTTGCAATTTATAGATAGTTTGGATGGCTTGAACTTGACTTGTGCGAGTTTAGGTTCATTTATGAAGTATCCGAATGTTGGTCATAAAGATAAGAGTGATGGTAGTTATATAGGGATGCATAAGCATGGTGTTTTACAAACTGAGAAGAATGTATTGGCAAAGGTAATAGATGCTTGTGGATTAACTTATAGCGGTGATTTAGTAGTAAGACATCCTATGTCATTCTTAATGGAAGCTGCTGACTCAATTTGTTATTTGACTATGGATATTGAAGATGGTCTAAAAAAGAGATGGTTATCTGTAAGAGATATTTATAGTAGAATCGAAAAAAATAATGAGGATAATAAAATAGAGCTTGATGGAAAAGCTGGAAATTTGTTATGCTTGATACTCAAAGATATAAATGATAAATCAATGAATAGTAGAAAACAGATAATGAACTTACGTACTTATTTGATGGGATATTTAATTGATTTGGCATTGAGAAACTTTGTTGAACATATAGAGCAGATTGAGAATGGAGACTATACAAAGGAACTGATTGAAGATGATAGCAATGGGATTGCTAATGTGTTGAAGAATATTTGTAAAGAAGCAATCTTGAATAGTAGAGAGGTTATATCTTTGGAGATAACAGGTAAGTCTGTTATTTATGGTATTTTGAACGCTTACATAGAAATGTTTTTTAGTAATAATAAAAGTTTGAGAGATAGAGCTAAACGACTTATCTCGAAAACTATATTTTTAACTACACTTCAAGAACATTTAGAAAAATCAAATAGAACAGAAAAGGCTGATGACGTCTATGAGAAATTTGATGTAGAGAATTTTACTGTAGAAGAACGCTTGAGAATTCTTCGTGATTACGTTTCTTGTATGACTGATAAGTTTGCCCTTAATCATTATCGTAAACTCAGTGGACAACAAATATACTGATATAATAGATGTACAAGCTCCTTTTTTTAAGTATTTCTTACAAAAGAGCATGAGTCTGGAGATGCGTGAGATTCTAAATGAAATTTCCGCAAAAACAGATGTGTATGTATTTAGTGGAATAATACGCAACTTTTTCCTTGGAGATACCAACTTTCGTGATTTGGATATTGTAGTGAGAGATGTAGATTGTGTGATGAAAATGATGCGTACCACAAAAGGTAGAGTAGATTTTAAAGTAAATAGTTTTGGTGGAGTAAAAGTCAAATTTCAGAATTTAATAATTGACTTGTGGGGATTAGGTAATACTTGGGGAATTAAAAAGGAAAATATGGATTTATCACCACATTCATTACTAAAAACTGCATTCTTTAATTTTTCGGCAATTGTGCTTGATTATAATAATACTAAATTTTATTATGACAATGCTTTTGTGGATTTTCTTGAAACTAAAATAATGGATGTGGTGTATTTAGAGAATCCTAATATACCATTATGCATTATTAATTCTTGCTATTATCGAGAAAAATATGGTTTTGGATTAAGTTTAAATTTATGTCGTTGGCTATTCGTAAATTATATACGATTGGCTTATGTAGATAAAAGAAAAAGCATTTTTGATGATTTGCAAAAGAAACACTTTTCGAAAATAGTTGTTTCGCATGAACAGATTAAAGAACTTGTTTATCTTTGTTATAGGCATATTAAGATAGTTATGCCTATATCTCCGAAATTTATTTGATAGTAGGTTTAACTATTTGAAATGTTTGCTTTGTATATGAATAATATAGAGAGCTTGTTTTAAATGAAGATTTTGAATTTTTTAATAGGTATTTGTGCGTGAATAATGAATATCTGCTCACCGTTTTAAGTAATATAGAAATAATTAAAACAAAAATATGTTATATGAACTAGCCCATATCCTTAAAGAAAAATGCGGTTTTCTTTGGGATACAGTCGAATGGGGAAATGCTGCGCTCTTTGGAATGATTCACCAAGGCGCATTAAAGGATGTCCCTACAATTTTAAAACAAGTAAATAATGATACGTTTTCAATACGTTTAACAGAGAAGAATGATGCTCCTAAGCTTGCCAAGTTTTTTGAAGAGCAACCGGAGGGTGCCTTTACATTCTTTAAACCTCATGATTTTGATGAGAAATCAATATCAAAGGTACTTAAAAATAAGGCATTCATGACTTTTGTTGTAGAAAGTAGTGATTCTATAGTTGGCTATTTCTTCCTTCGTTGTTTCGTAAACGGAAAGTGTTTCCGTGGTAAGATAGTGCATAAGGATTGGCAAGGCCGTGGCATTGCAAAATTGATGGGTGTGGCTATGACAAAAGTCGCCCAGCATTTGAACTTGCGTATGTTTGGTTCTATATCTCCAGAGAATTACGCATCTATGGCATCTGCTAAGGCTTCTAATGATATCAAGATACATAAGACTCTTGAGAATGGATACTATTATATTGAGTTTCTTCCTAAAAAGGTTGACTCTCATGTAAATGGGGGGGGGTAAAACTCAGGTAGTTAGATTGCAGCCGCTCTTCGTTACTAATTATACACAAGAAAGGAGGGCTGCATAATGGCGCAGTGTGACGTAATTCTAACCTACTGCTGGAATCGCGTAGGCTATACGATATTAAAATCGCTCTACCAGAAGGGGTTGAAGGTATGGGCGGCAGATACGAGCAAGAAAAACATCTGCTCAATGTCTAAGTTTTGTTCTGGTAGCTTTACTTACCCTGATCCTTTTAAAGAGGAGGATGCTTTTATCAAGGTTTTAAAAGAGAAGATTGCCGAGCTTAAGCCAAAGGTGCTGATGCCTACTCACGATGAGAGTGTTGTAATTATGCGTCATCGCTCTGAGTTTCCTGCAGAATTGATTATTCCGTATGAAAGCGAAGCGAAATTGCTGATGCTTGCTAACAAGGCTGAGAGTACTGAGATAGCTCGCAAAGCTGGTGTCTCTGTTCCGGAGGTATATCAGTCGGCTGATGAAGTGAAGCGTTATCCTGTTGTATTCAAAACTGTAATCGGTAATTCTGCAAAGGGTGTGTATTTCCCTAAGAGTAAGGAGGAGTTGCTGAAGTTGATGGAGGTACATAAGGATGAAGAGACGTTGTTGCAAGAGTGGATAGGTGGCACAGACTATAGTGTGGACTGTGTGCGCTGGGATGGTTTTT
>ULYO01061357.1_pt1 | contig 11748 bp, 8 predicted proteins | sample 1962281 | NCBI WGS metagenome assembly ULYO01 (sample SAMEA4835866, study PRJEB28245) | human gut metagenome | biome: gut microbiome; material: fecal sample | place: Denmark | collected 2008 | reverse complement strand
TCTTTACCCTGCAAAACGTTTAGGACACTATTGCCTTCTAACTGAATAGGATCTTTTAAAAGGTTTCTATTGTCGCCTAGTCGATTTACGTCATATTCGCCTATAAGCCAAACATAGTTCACCTTATCAATATAACCCCTATCTGTGATAGATACTGGATTCCCATTTATTTGAATTTCAAAAGGGTTGTCCTCAGTAGAAATGAGAGAAAATCTGCGAGCTATATTTCTACGCAAGTATGTCTCGGACTGGGTGACCCCTTTTTTCAACTTTGAAAGCTTGATAAAGGTTCCTGATTCTCCCAATAAGGACGGGTCAAAAAGCTCTTCTCTTGGGGAAAAGGTACTTGCTCCAGCACGTATGACTTGTTCTAGCTTATCTCGTTCGATAACAAATGCCTCACCAGCTTCTTCTTTGCGCTTAGTATGAACTTCAATCCTATTGGCAATTGAAAACAAAGACAACTTTCCAATCCCCTTCCGTCCCATTACTGGCCGTTTAAAGTGAGAAGAAAGTTCTTCTCCTGAATCTCGCTTCCGATAACCAACTTTCAAGTATTTGTCATTTATATCAGACAGACTCATCCCATTTCCATTGTCTAGAATGGTAATGACGGGTTCAGATCCTTTGTATATACTAATGTTCACTTCGGTGGCATCAGCGTCATAGCTGTTTGCTACGACTTCGGAAAGGACTGGTGGAATGCTACTATATAAGTTAATGCCTAAATGCTCTAAGACATTTAGATCCATACTCATAGAATACTTACTCATACCTTGGAATACTTCAAATGGTTAGTTAGACTTTTGCCTATCACCTCTCCTAGTCGGGGGGGAACAGCATTGCCAATATATCTCGAGGCTTTAGTTATAGAGACTTCTTTTTCATTCGAAAAGAATTGATAGGACTTGGGGAAAGTTTGGAGCAGTGCGGCTTCCCTTATGGAGATTGCTCTGTCTTGAGTTGGATGACCAAAGCGACCATTGCCATAACCCGTGCAAAGAGTGGTCATTGTTGGAGCGGGCTTTTCCCAAACCATTCGGCCATATACACTACCAAAGCTCTGCCCATTTTCTTTCTTGTGACACTCTAAGCGTAAGCTCTCGGGCCAGTCTTGCCAACCTCCGCCATATGGTGTGTGCTGGATACGCTTTAGGTTTAACGGGGACAAGGACTTAGCCCTATGAAGTGGGTCGTTCGAGTCAACCTCTCCCGCACTAAGAGTGGGCAAGTCCCCAATAGCATCCTTTACTGTGGCATAATTTGAAGGATTATTAGTTGGGGGAATCAATTCTATCGCTCCAAACTTAGATGCTAACAAGACTAGACGTCTCCTATTCTGGGGAATACCATAATCAGGACAGAATACTTTATTTACAGAGACAAAATAACCCTCCACTTTGAGTAGAGAAACAAAATCCGCTAGGACAGGCTTCTCCTTAAAGGTTAGAATTTGAGATACATTTTCCATCGTCACTAAGTCTGGACGAACTTCTTTGATTAAGCGTCCAAACTCGTACAGCAAGTCATATTTGTTGGGATCTTTCTTCTTATTCTTGAATGCATAAGAAGAAAACGGCTGGCAAGGAGCACATCCAGCTAAGACCTTGATGTCAACCCCATCTAAAAGGCTGGAAACCTCATACCCACAGACTGACCGAATATCTTTATAGATGAACTGAGCATTGTTATTCTTTTCATAGGCGAAAGCACAGGTCGCATCAAGGTCATACCCAGCCAAAACTTCAAGTCCAGCTGTCTTAAGACCATAGCTCAAGCCTCCGATACCACAAAAAAGATCTACAACGCCTATTCTCATAATGCCCTTATTGCCTAATTCATCTAACAATCCTAGTATTTATGTATTTCCTAATCCTTTTAGCTGCGCTCCTAAGGAGGCTTTCATTGCAAAGATACAACATTTCCTCTCTTACTGAGGTTCCCTGAAAATGGTTGACTTATTTTTTGCTGAAACTGATGTCGATTGACATCGTTTTTATCGTCAAACTAGAATGAGCTGTCTTGACTTTTTTAAGATACTCATTTTTGCCGTAAAACTTGGGTTAGACTTAGAAAAAAGCTCGCACGAATGACTTCAGAGAAAATCTTCGAAATGGAATTATAATGCGTCAAACTAGACCTAATACTGGCTCGCCAGAGGCTTGGCCGAGTAGCCATCTGATATAGGTATAAACAGGACGCTCCCGACGGGGCGATGCCTCATCGGGAGCGTTGTATTAGGTGCACTCTAAGTCGTAGCGGGCGCAGAGCGTCTGCGCTAGCGGACTTAGTTCATCGCCCAGATCTCCTCGTCGGTCGGCACGTGAACGTGTGGCGACATACGAGCGATGCGAGAGATGTTGAGTAGGTGCTTGTAGGTAAGGTTCTCCGAGATAGAGTTATTGCCCCAGCTACCGCAACCTAGGGTTGTGGTCACGGAGAGACCGTTTTGAATCGATCCGCCAGCCGTGATCGAGCAGGGAGCGTTGACAATGAGACGCGAGATGGTGATCTCGTCGCCAGCCTTGATGATGTTACCCTGATTGTTCGAGTGGATGCCTGCCGTGTGGCCGCTACCCTCCATCTTGAGGTTGGTATTGGCAATCTCGATCGCCTCGTCAAAGTGCTTGTAGGGCAGACAGGTCATCACGGGGCACATCTTCTCCTTGCAAATAGGATCGGCCGTGCCGACGCCCTTGGCAGGAACGATGAGCATTCGAGTGCCCTCGGGTACGGAGATGCCGGCGAGCTGAGCAATGTGCTGTACGCTCTTGCCGACGACGTCGCGGCTGATGGAGCCATTGACAAAGAGCGTATTGACCATCTTGTCATGCTCCTCAGCTGGTACGAAGTAAGCTCCGTGATCCTTGAAGGCCTGGAAGATCTCCTCCCGGTGCTGCTCAGGATAGATGAAGCACTGCTCACCAGAGCAGATGATGCCGTTGTCGAAGATACGACCGCGGATAATGGTCTCGGCAGCTTCGTTGTAGTCGATATGCTCGTCGAGGATGACCTGCACGTTGCCAGCGCCTACGCCAAAGGAGGGCTTGCCCGAAGAGTAAGCAGAGTGTACCATACCCATACCTCCGGTAGCGACTACGACGTCGACAGCCGCCATAAGGTCTTGCGTGGCTTGGATAGAGGGCTCGGTGACGCACTGGATGAGGTGCTCAGGTACGTTGAAGTCCTTAAGACGCTCCAGTATGAGCTGGATGGTATGTGCGGAGCAATTCTTAGAGCGTGGGTGTGGCGAGACGATGATAGCGTTGCGTGTCTTGAGGGCGAAGGCGATGTTTGCCATCGGTGTGACGATCGGATTGGTCGTCGGGGTGATAGCAGCTACGACACCTACGGGCTTAGCGATCTTGATGAGACCGGTCTTCTCGTCGATGTCTAGTACGCCCATACTCTTCTTGCCCTGGAGGTTGCTCCATACGCCTTTTGACTTGTTGCGGCACTTAGCTACTTTGTCCTCATAGACGCCCATCTCGGTCTCGTCGACCGCTTCACGAGCGAGCATCTCAGCATTGTCATAGACGACACGACAGAGAGCCTTGACGACCTGGTCTACAGCGTCCTGGTCGAAGCGTGCTTGGTAATCCTTCTGTGCCTCTCGTGCTAGAGAGACCATTTCTTTGATATCCATGATATGGTTGTTTATAGATTGAATTGTGTGATAGCTTTATTGAGACTGTTGCAAAAGTCAATAGTCTCACAATCTTGCTCGCAAGATTGTCCAGACTTTGCAGAAAGGATGAAGCGCAAGGCGCTGAGGGTGAGGCCTGAAGGGAGCATACAACCGTATGTGACCGAAGCCGAATCCCGAAAGCAACACAGCGATTCGCCTTTATGCAACAGTCTCTTATTAGTAGAGAGCCTTGTAGATGTCTCTGATCTCGTCCCGTGTGAGGGGGGTGTAATTGTTCGCTAGGAGGCGCTGCTGCGTAGCAAGGACTGCATCGGCAAAGCCTTCGATCTCCTCCTCCTTCATGCCGTAGGTGTGGAGCGGATTCTTGGCGATCAAAGCTGAGAGCAGTGCGTCGATCTCGTCAAAGAGCGTGGCGGGCGTACAACCCATCAGCTTGGCGAGCTTCTCCTTGAGGAGCTGCATCTGACCCGCTGGAGCCTTGCGCTCGTAAGCCTTAAAGACCTCGGTGAAGAACTGATAGTTTGACTCACCGTGCGGTACGTGATAGGTGCCACCGAGCGGATAAGAGAGCGCGTGGACGGCACCAACACCCGCATTGCCGAAGGCGATGCCGGCGAAGTTGCTCGCCATAATCATCTCGCCCATACACTCGAAGCGGTAGTCGGGACCCTTGTCTCGTATCTTCTGGAAGACTGGGATGATGATCTGCCACGCAGCCTCGCTAAAGATAGCGGTGTAGGGATTGCACTTGGGCGAGAGGAAGGACTCCACAGCATGTATGAGCGCATCGATGGCACTGCAAGCGTAAAACTTGAAGGGTAGCCCCTTGAGTAGCTCAGGGATGATGACCGCATTGTCAGCTACGATAGCATCGTCGGCGAGTCCCATCTTCGTCTGGCGGCTCTTGATCTCAGCGATGGAGATATTGGTCACCTCGCTACCTGTACCACAAGTCGTGGGGATGATGATGAGCTGCTTCTCCTTGACGAGCGGAATCTTCTTGTCAAAAGCGTCCATCACGTCTGTCAAGCCACGTAGCACGAAGAGCTTGGAGATGTCGATGACCGTACCACCGCCTACGGCTATGACACGATCGTAGTCTGTGCCCTGGAGGTCGTGGAGGATCTGATTCATCATCTCCTCCGAGGGTTCTCCTGTGCCGTAGTGCTCCTGCATGACGAAGTGGCAGGGTAGCTGGGAGGCTTTCATAAAGGGCTCGTAGAGGAAGTCATTGGTGATGACTAGATCACGCTCCCCGAGTGCAAAGGCTTTGGCAAAGTCTGCAAAGGTATCGAACTGGTCGATGACCGTCTTGAGCTTGAATAGTTGCATAGTAAGAATGTATTATTATAGTTTGAATCTTCTCTTGCACTCCGCCTCTAGCTCGGGGCGGAAATTGGGGTGAGCGATAGCTGTCAGTGCTAAGGCTCGCTCACGGAGTGACTTGCCCTTGAGGTGCGCTACGCCATACTCGGTGACGATGTAGTCCACGTCGTTGCGAGAGGTGGTGATGGCGGCACCCTCTGTGAGTAAGGGTACGATGCGGGAGGCGGTGCCTCGGCGCGCCGTGGAGGGGATAGCAATGATGCTGCGCCCGCCCTTAGACCAGGTGGCACCACGCACGAAGTCTACCTGTCCGCCTGGACCGCTGAACTGTCGCAAGCCCATAGCCTCCGAGACCACTTGCCCCATGAGGTCTACCTCGATACAGCTGTTGATGCTCACGAGGTGATCGTTTTGGGCGATGATGCGCGGATCGTTGACATAGTTGACGGGACGCATCTCGATGGCTGGGTTGTTGTGCGCAAAGTCATAGAGCTCTTGCGTACCCATGAGGAAGGTAGCGACCACCTTGTTGGGGTGGAGCGTCTTGCACCGACCCGTGATGGTATTAGCCTTGATGAGCTTGACCACGCCGTCAGAGACCATCTCGGAGTGGATGCCGAGATCCTTCTTGTCCTTGAGGAAGAGCAAGACAGCATCGGGGATTGCTCCGATGCCGAGCTGGAGCGTGTCACCATCCTGTATGAGCTCTGCGCAGTTGCGTCCGATAGCCTCCTCGACCTCTCCGATGCGTGGCAGGTCGAGTGCGTAGAGTGGGTAGTCGGCCTCGACGATATGCGTGAGCTGAGAGATATGTATGAGATTGTCTCCGCCAACGAATGGCATCTGCTTATTGAGCTCTCCGATGACGACCCGAGCCTGCTCAGCAGCGGGCTTGCTATAGTCACAGGAGGTGCCGAAGCTACAGTAGCCCTCCTCATTGGGATAGGAGAGCTGCACGATAGCGACATCGGGGTGAAAGACTCCCCCTGGCTGCATCATCGAGGGCACCTCGTAGAAGTAGGAGGGTACGAAGTCCGCGCGCTGCTCATCGACAGCGGGACGCGTGTTGGCACCGACGAAGTTGGTCACGAGTCTGAAGTGTCCCTCCATCTCGGGTGCTGTGTAGGGGCTCTCGCCCAAGGTGACCATGTGGAAGATGCGGACGTTGTGGAAGCGCTCATAGTTTCGAGCTAAGGCCGCGACGCACGCTTGTGGTACAGCGGCCGCATGAGATAGTACGACGAAGTCGCCGTCCTGTATGTGAGCGACCGCTTCGTCTGGAGAGATACTGCTAAATGGGATAGACATGTGGAGAGGTTAGAGATTAGAATTTAGAGGTTAGAGATTGGCTGTTAGCTAGAGCTATCGGAGCCATCGGAGTAATCGGAGCCATCGGAGTGCTAGTGCCAACAGCCAACAGCTAAGAGCTAAGAGCCCTTATTTTCGTATGATCCGGAGCGCCTCGGCGATGAGTTCGTCACTGACGCTGTCGTCTACAATTACCGTTAGGGTGGGGAGACCCAGCTCGCTACGTAGTGTCTCCTGAACCACCTCTTGGATCGTGCTACTGAGCGAGGGGCATGCTTGACAACTCCCCGAGACCTTGACGAAGACCTCTTCGCCAGCGACCCTCAGCAGTGCTATGTCGCCCCCATGTGCTTGGAGCTGAGGACGCACACAGCTACTGATGATGGACGTGATCTCGTCTACCCTAGAGGATAGATCTGTCATAAGAGATGGGGACTACTTGCCCTGAGGCTTATCTAGAGAGGTGTCGATATGAGCTATCTTACGAGCCAGCTCCTTCTTTGCCTCCATATTACACTGACGCGAGATCATGATGCGCTGAGCCTGTGGTGAGCCAGCACCGTGTAGACTCTCCGTACGGTAGCCTACGGCAGCGGTACCGAGCGTGAGGTTTTCGATCAGACGCAAGATGCGCATACGATTTACCGTGTCCGTACCCTTAGCACCAGCGAGGTACTTACGTACGAGTGGCCCGACCTCCTCGTGCTGCAGGTCTGCTTGGCTAGGCATCGTAACCATCAGACCGCCTGCTATGTCCTCAGCGAGACGTGTGATTTCGTATGGATAGCGGGTTACATTCTGCTTGCAGACATTGGCCAGGAGCATATCGATTAGGTAGTTGCCCGACTTCGTTGGCTGACCTTCTGCAGAGCAAGCTATACCACAAGCGTAGAGCGTCTCATTGAGGTGAACCATCTCAATCAGCTTGTCCTTGATGTGCGAAGCCCGAGGCACGCCATTGTAGTCAGCAGCCAGAGCTGCAGCACCGATCAGGACATCGCCCACACCTACCTTACAGCCTCCATAAGACTGACGGTGATAGCCAGCGAATCGCTCGACAAGCATATTGGAGAACTGATACTCACGGCACATGAAGACACGCTCCATAGGTACGAAGACATGATCCATGATGAAGAGCGTCTCATGACCTCCGAAGGTGGAGTTACCCAGGTCAATGTCTGCGCCCTCCTCCATCTTACGCGTGTCGCAAGACTGGCGACCGTAGATGATTGTGACGCCCTCCGCATCACTGGGGATGGCAAAAGAGACAGCATAGTCTGCATCCTCCTCACGCATCGAGCAGGTAGGCATGATCAGGTGCTCGTGCGAATTGACCGACCCAGTCTGGTGAGCCTTGGCACCCGTGACGACGATACCGTCAGGGCGTATCTCGTTGATATGTACGTAAAGGTCGGGATCCTCCTGCTGTGAGGGAGAGAGGCTGCGGTCGCCCTTAGGATCAGTCATAGCACCATCTACGACGAGGTCGTTGTCCTGGCAGTACTGTACATAGTCTCTGAAGCGCTGGTGATAGTTAGTACCGCACGCCTCGTCCATCTCATAGGTGGTAGACCAGATAGCGTTGAAGGCATCCATCCCCACACAGCGCTGGAAGCAGCTAGCGGTCTTTTGGCCGAGGAGACGCTGCATCTTGACCTTCTTGACGAGGTCCTCAGCGCTCTGGTGAATGTGGCAGAAGCGATTGATCGTCTTGCCCGTAATGTTGGAGGTAGCGGTCATCAGATCCTTGTACTCCTCCTGCTGCGCCAGCTCATAGGTCATCGCTAGCGAATTGAGCGATGGACGGATCATGGGGTGGTCGACGGGGTTGTCGATCTTCTTGCCCATGAAGTAGACATTGAGATGGAGAGCTCTAAGGCTCTCGATGTACTCTTCGCGTGTTTTCATAACTTCTTTTCTGTATAAAGTGAATAGAATCGTCGTGCGTCAGAGTAGGACGATCGAGATACAGAGCAGAAGTCACGGGTAGCAGCACTATCCTACAGCTCGGAGCCTGCCAAGACATCCTGGCTGGCAGTAGGGTGTGACTGATGCGTGTAGACACAACGAGAGGGAGCCTCATAGTCAGTCTTGCTGCTATGGACTCTATCATACGCACTATGTGAAGCCATATATGTCCCGCTGTCATTCTTTTTATTTCCTAGCTCTGAAAACAAAAGTCCTATGGCACAGGCAGGTCTTCTGACTTCTCCCTAGTTCGTATAGCTCACATCGAGTCGTAACAAAACGGGCGATACCCTGAGTCTTCCCATAGCTATCTACGGTACCTTCATTCGAAAGTTCGTAGGGCAACGCTACAGTGACATCATAATGCAGGGGCGCACTTCAGGAGTTACAGCTGAGAGTACAGTCTTGGCTTCGCACCAAGTTCCCTATTCAGACGGGGTGACAAGATTTGGTTGTTCCTCGTACACCTATGCACCGCAAAGGTACATAATATATTCTAATCCAACCACAAGAAGCTAATCTCATCGTAGAGATTGGCCGTTAGCTAGACTCACTACCATCCCTTGATCTTCTAGAGGCACTAGCCAACATCTAATTTCTAATCTCTAACTCCTAATCTCTTTTTTAATATCTTTGCCTAGAGCTGACGCAACTCAGTAGATGCTACGAGTTTAGTACGACGACTCACCTCGACAATTGCTATCTCGTGTAGCAAAAGACACTAAGCAAGCATAGGAGAAAACATAAATCCATAATACCAACAAACATGAAACGGATTAGATTACTATTAGGATGCGTCCTAATTATTTGCCTGTCACTATCGCAAAGCATGCTTCTGACAGCTCAAGAAGACCTTGTTGCAGAGATGAATGGCACCTATGCGACGGGATCAGAACTTAACCTATGGGTGTCATCTCGCTCTGGCTCTATCCGAGTCGACTATGGCAATGGCTCAATCACTGAGCGACAGGTCTCTACAGACCCTAACATGCCGACGAAGATCAACAGCTACACGACAGAGGGCAAGTCGGTCAAAGTATACGGCCGCGACCTGACGGCTCTACGATGCTTTTGGAACAAGCTTACGTCTCTCACGCTCCACGCTCCAGAGCTAGAGGTACTCATCTGCCACACAAATAGCATACCCTCTCTAGACCTGACAAGTAGTCCTAAACTACGCATACTAGATGCCACAGAGGCGGGGCTGACGACCCTTCAGATGAACGGTCTGACCCTAATCGATACGCTCGTATGTGATGGCAATGAGTTAACACAGCTAAATCTGGGTGGCATGACACACCTCAAGCTCTTGGAGTGCTACAAGAATAAGCTATCACAGCTGGATCTCACCTCTTGTGCAGATCTTGTCAAGGTGTCTGCTCACAAAAACCAACTCACGACACTCAACGTGTCTGGACTGACCAAGCTAGAGGAAGTCTCTTGCTGGAGGAATAAAATAGCTGAGCTAGATCTCTCTACAGCAACTGCTCTCAACGCTCTAGACTGTAGCGAAAACAGCCTAACCAAGCTTCTAGTCAATCCATCGGCTCCTATTAAGAAGATCGAACTCTATGACAATCAACTCTCAGAAGATGCTTTTAATAGCTTTATCAAGAGCCTGCCTGATCTATCCGGACAAGAGTCTGGTACCCTCAAGGCTGTCAAAACAAGTACTACAAGCCCCGAAGGAAATCAAGTGTCTACGCAAGCAATCCGAGAGGCTAAAAGTAAGAATTGGCGCATCTACAAGGGATATGATGAGATAACCCTACCTATGCCCCATGCGACCCTGACGACTAGTGGTGTCTCTCAGTGGACTATATCTGCACAGCTAGCTGATGAGTCACAACAAGACAAGGTATGGATCGATTGGAACAACGATGGCATCTGTCAAGACAATGAGAAAGGTCTCCCTGAGGGCAAGCATGACGTAGAGGCTAAAACCATCACAATATATGGAGATCTAGAGAGGCTATTCTGTTATGAAAACGCCCTGACAGACATAGACGTATCCGCTCTCCAAAGCTTGAAGAGCCTAAACATTAGTGACAACAGCTTGACTCAGATAGACCTCTCTCACAATCCGCTCATTGAGGAGCTGTGGATGCAAAACAATCAGTTCACAACGATCGATCTATCACACCAGCCAGCTCTCGATAATCTCAATGCCTCGAATAATAAGCTCACAGAGGTAGCCTTCGCTCCTCAGTCAGCAACGAATCGTATTGATCTGTCTAACAACAAACTGACGACTATAGACTTATCAAATACGCCTCATCTAGCCTTGCTCAACTGTAATGACAATCAACTGAGCACTTTCGATGGTTCGCCTGTCGGGAACTTGAGCTTCCTATATCTAGCAAACAACCAGTTTAAGGCTTTTGACCCCACAAACCTACCTGAGCTTATAGAGTTAAATCTCAATGGCAATCATCTCTCCAACATCAATCTAAAAGGTCTCGATTGGTTGACCAAGCTACTCCTAGCTGGCAATAACATATCCACCATCGATCTCACAGGCTGTCCTGATCTAGCACAGCTCAACCTTGCAGAGAACCCCATAACCGACTTAGACCTAACCCCCTGCGGTAGCATCTTCTGGCTCAATCTATCTGGATGCGGGCTGAGTAGCGTAGATGTCACCTCTCTATCTTACCTCTCTATGCTATATCTCCCATACAATCAGCTCACCGAGCTAACCCTGCCTACTGAGTGCGAGGAGCTTGTAGCTCTAGATATAGAGGGCAATCAGATCAGAGGTGATAAGATGCAGGCTCTCATCGACCAGCTTCCTAACCTAGAGTATGGTGTAGGTGAGTTTTATGTAGTAGCTCAGGATAGTCTCTACGGCAATGCTATCTCTAGAGATCAGGTAGAGATGGTTCTTCAAAAGTCTTGGAAAGTATTCCAAAGCACCAAGTCCGAGCCAAAGTATATCGAATTTGAAGGCTACACGATGTGTCCTGTACACCTCACAGTAGGAGAGCATGGCTCGGCCTCTATTGTGAACTATCAACCCTACAGTGAAGTCCCCATGGGAGTTCGGCTACAGCTCTCTGTAACGCCTGAAGCAGGCTACAAGATTCAGTCGATACTCGTCAATGGGAAGCCACAAGAGGGCATGGAGTTCGAAGTGCTTCAGGAGACTAACGTAGAGATCCTCTTCCAAAAAGAGACTGCTTTGCAAGCTCCAACTGACGCCTCTGTCGCACTCTATCCGAACCCCGCAACAGACTATATAACCATCCGCACGACTATCGGTAGCACTATCGAGCTCTTCGCTAGCGATGGCACACTAGTAGCCACAACGCAGACCAATATGCCAGAGACTACCCTCTCCGTAGCACAGCTTCCAGCAGGACGTTACGTAGCACGGATCACCGAGCGTGACGGCAAGATGGTACTAACGCCTGTGATCATCCGATAAGCTTCATCGTCTACCAGACCGCGTACTAACACACGCAGTCTTCATACATGAGACTGTTGCAAAAGTCAAC
>ULYO01015739.1_pt1 | contig 11752 bp, 10 predicted proteins | sample 1962281 | NCBI WGS metagenome assembly ULYO01 (sample SAMEA4835866, study PRJEB28245) | human gut metagenome | biome: gut microbiome; material: fecal sample | place: Denmark | collected 2008 | reverse complement strand
TAACTCCGCAGGCGATGCGGCTGCCGAATGTATTGGTTGAAGTGAAAGTGTCGGGGGAACTGTGAACTATCACGGTTCTCCCTTCTACTTGTCGGGGGATAAAGCGGTCGGTGTAGGTTGCCATATATGCGTAGCCGTTGTTCGAGAAAATACTCGGCAGGTCGCCCATATGCCCGGGATGATTCTGCGTGCTTTTTATATTTGTCTCGTGCCGCTCGGGCGATACTTCGAGCTCAACATCCGTGCTTTTCAAATGCATTCCGGCGCTTGTGAATGCCTCGGGCTCGCACACTGCGCCCTCGTGGATATGAACCGCGAACGGCTCGTTTCTTGTCGGCATACCGGTGAGTTCTATTTCGACCATTGTTCCGTCAAGCCAGGGATAAAATCTCGCCGTGCCGGACATATCCGGAACGCTGCTGTTTCCCTTTATATCTGCCTGAAAATAGTAATAATCCGACAGCGTGTCGGAAGCTTTGTTAAACATTTTGTTTCCTCCTGCGGGTATATTTGCTCCGAGAAGAAGCGCTATATTATATGAAAAATCACCCCTCAGCGTTAATGCCGAGAGGTGATTTGACTATTTTTAGAAGATAATATCGCGAAGTTCGAAAATTCTATTTGCAAAGAAGAGATATATTTTCTGAAGCAGGCTGTCTTTGTATTCTGTTTTTGACGGCGCGGATTTTGTCAGCTCATAGGAGTCGAATATTTCGTTCGTGTCGCTTCGCAGAGCTTTTGTCGAAATCTTGCCCTCGGAGAAGTTCAGCAAGACATATGTCGGAGTGCGAAGCTGAATACATTTTTCTGCGTACCACGGAGTTTTGTCGGGCTGACCGTCATAGTTGCAGCCGGAAGCAGTATTCGCTTCAATATAGAGCGTTCCGCCGCTTTTGACTTTTTCGTTGCCGCGCATGAGTGCGGAACGGGTGTATATATGATCATGTCCGCTCAATACAAGATCGATATTATATTTGTCAAACATCTTTGAGAACAGCGGGCGATAGAAATTATCCTCTTCCTTGCGGCTGTAGATGCTGTAGTGCATAACAACTACGCGCCACAGGGCATCGGGATAAAAATTCATAGCTTCTTTTATCAGCTCTTCATGGTCATAGGTCAGCACATTGTTTGAGTTGAGCACGATGAACAGTGCTTCACCGCGCTTGAAATAATAGCCTTTGCCCGCCGGACACTGAAGAAGCTCGCGGTCGAATCTGTTCGGATTGTTGCTCCTTATTGAATAGAGCGGATAGTAGAAATCGTGGTTGCCTATGGCTGTAGCCACCGGGATGGAGCGCATCAGCTCGGGGTTATAGAAAAGGTTGTATTGTGCTTGAGTTATGCCTGTTTCGACCTGATCTCCTGCGGAGATTATGAGAGAGATGTCCGGTTCATACTTTACCGCCGCTTCAAGCGTATTGTTCCAGCCGAGAGAGTCATGCTTGAGGACTTCGTCGAGCTTTCTGTCGCCAGAACGGCCGATCTGCGTGTCGGAGACAAAGAGAACATTGTATTCTTTGTCGCTGCCTGTGTTGAACGAATATGTTTTCGACCATTTGCCATTCTCGGCAACTCTGTAATAGTAAAGTGGTGTTGCTCTTGAGATTTTCGGCGGTCACATCGTTCTTCCATCCGTAGAGGGCGGTGTGCGTGCGTTCGACTTTTAAGAACTTTCCGTTTTTCATCGAACTGTCCGTTGCAATCTCAAACATTACTACGCAGTCCTTGGTCGGCGAGAGCCATGTGAAATTCATGCTCGACGGATCGCTTCCCGGAAACATGGAAACTGCCGAAGCGTCATTTTTGAGCCTGTCCCAATTTTCGTCCCATTCCTCGGCCGTTGCCGCAAACGAGCAGGGGAGAAAAACCGAGCAGAAAAGGAGTATTGCCAACAGAACAGAGAGTATGCGCGTTGACCTTTGTTTCATATAATCACCTTTCTTATAAAAGTTATGTTCAAATTTCGCCCATAAAATCAGCTCATATATGGGCAAAACAAAGATTTTTTGCAGGATGTAGATTTTTGACTTGCAAATTCGGGCGGAATATAATAGAATATACAAGATCTTTGTTTACGGAGGAATCAACATGATTTTTGAATCAATGCCAAAAAAGGAGCTCGAAGGACTCCACTCTCAGCTCCTTGAAAAACACAACAGCTTCAAAGCGAAGAATCTCAAGCTTGATATGTCCAGAGGCAAGCCCTGCACCCAGCAGCTCGACCTTTCTATGGATATGCTCAAGATAAACGATGTTAAATCTTCAACCGGACTTGAGTGCAGAAACTACGGAATTCTCGACGGTATCCCCGAGTGCAAGGCAATTTTCTCCGAGATGCTTGAAGTCGCGGAGAAGAATGTCATAGTCATGGGCAACTCGAGTCTCAACGTCATGTTTGATTTTATCGCGCAGTGCATGACCCACGGCGCAGGCGACAAACCCTGGATGCAGCAGGGGAAGATAAAGTTTTTATGCCCCGTTCCCGGATATGACAGACACTTCGGCATCTGCGAATATTTCGGTATTGAGATGATAAACGTCCCGCTTGTCGAGGGCGGCCCCGATATGGAGCTTGTCGAAGAGCTTATAAAAGACAGCAGTGTAAAGGGTATGTTCTGCGTGCCTAAATACGCTAACCCCGACGGATCAACATATTCCGACGAAACAGTCCGCCGTATAGCGGCTCTCAAGCCCGCCGCGAACGATTTCAGAATAATCTGGGATAACGCTTATATCGTCCATGACCTCAGAGAGACTCCCGACAAGCTTCTCAATATTTTCCCTGAGTGCGAGAAGAACTCGACTGAAGATATGGTTATAGAGGTCGTTTCAACCTCGAAAGTCACATTCAGCGGCGCGGGCATTGCCGCACTTGCCGCCTCCGACAAGAATGTTGCAATGATAAAGAACCGCATGAAGACGCAGACCATAGGCTATGATAAAATAAACCAGCTGCGCCATGCAAAGTTCCTTAAAAATATGGACGGCGTCAGAGCACACATGAAGAAGCACGCCGCTATAATCGCGCCCAAGTTTGATGTTGTTCTCAAGGCGTTCAACACTGAGCTCGGCGGCAAGGGTATCGCCGAATGGACCAACCCGAACGGCGGATATTTCATCAGCCTGAATGTTCTGAACGGCTGCGCTAAGCGCACAGTCGAGCTCTGCAAAGAGGCGGGCGTGGTGCTCACCCCTGCGGGTGCTACCTATCCTTACGGCAAAGACCCCGATGATTCAAACATCCGTATTGCGCCTACTTTCCCGCCGGTTGAAGAGCTTGAGCTCGCCGTTGATCTGCTCTGCACAAGCGTTCAGCTTGCGGCGGCAGAAAAGCTTCTTGCAGAATAAATTGATAGAAAGAGCTGTCTTTTGACGGCTCTTTTTTATTTTATGAGGCGTTTATACTCAGGCTCGTCTTTCCAGACATATCTGTCCTCCGCAATTTCGATAAGGCGCTCCGTAACAAGTCTGTTCTTTATGTCGTCGCCGTCGATGATATAGACCCCGAGAGCTTTTGCCTTGTTGTATATAGGCATGTCTTTATCTATCTCGTGAGTGCAGGCAAAAACCGCGTGCCCCTCTCCGCCGCTCATGCGCATAGCCTGCGGGTATATCTCATCTATGTGCTTCATATCCGGCGCGCAGGTCTTGCAGGATATAAATAGCGGCTCGATACCGTTTATGGCGATAACGTCTATCTCGTTGCTTGCCGGTCTGTATATCGTTGATCTGTCGTGCCTTATTCGGCTGTATTCCCAGTTATATTTGACGCGCGAGCGTACACTGCTGAATTTGCCCGTGGTGACGGCGCAGAGATGAATAAACAGCTCAAGAAATGCGCCGACATCGGTCAGATAGTGGCGAAAATTTTTGTCGCAGTAGTAAAATGTGCATTCGCCGTTTTCGTGATATTTTAATTCCGTTATGCCGCCGCAGCGGTCGAGCGCACGAAGTATATCGTCGTTTCTGAAAATCTGCTTGCCGTTGACACTGATGTGCTCGGGCGCGCGTACTTTCAGAGGCATATTCCCGTTCGGTTCGCAGGCGGGACTCACTCTCTGTAAAAACTGAACATGCGGCACCCAGTAACCGATATTTTCAAGATAGATGTTCCAGATATCAAGCACCTTTGACCAGAAAGCGCCGAAGTCGTCTCTGTGTTCGCTGAAATCTTCGCTTTCGATAACTTTGCCGCCGCTGACATTGAAAAAGTCTTCGCAGTCAAGCAAACCGAAGATATTGGCTCTCATAGCGTGCTCGTATTTGCTTATATTTGCGTACTTCTTTGTTCTTCTGTTGTATGCGATAAGCGGCACTCCGAGCTTCACAGCCGCCATTCCTGCCGCAAGCAGAGCAATATCCTTGCCGCCGGTAACATCGACAACGCAGTCAGGATTTTCGGATATTATTTTTGCGAGCGTGTCGTTGACCTCATCGATGTTTTCCATATCGGCACTTATATATTCTATCTCCGGGCTTTCGCCGCGGCTCTTGAAAAAGCGGTTGTAGTCGCCGCGGCTCTCTTCGACCTGCAACGGGTCTGCACCGAAAAATATAAGCTTTTCGGGCTTGAATGCAACGGAAGCGAGCACATTGAGTATCGGTGATTCGTCAAAAAGTTCGATAAGCGTTTTCATCTTTTCAGCTCCGGGTAATAAGACATCTTTTATATATTGATTATAGCATCACCGAGCAGAAATATCAATTATTTGTTTATATTGACTATACGCGATTGACTTTTGCCGACTTTAAAATTAATATATACATATGAAGAAAATACGGAGGAGTTACGATGAGCAAGAAAAAGAAAAAGCCGCTTATGGCGATGGTGTCGTCGGCATATTTTAAAATATATACAAAGAATTTTCTGACTTTCAGAAAGGGCGCTATTGGCAAGAGCAGATATGCCTGCCGCAAATACCCGGGCTATGTCTCTGTATTCGGCTGGGAGGGCGACAAGGACGCTCCGATTGCGTTTATTGATGGCTCTTATCTTCTGCGCGACAGAAAGAATACACTTATAACTTTTGGTCTCGCCGATATAAACGGAAAAATCGAGTGGTTCAACAAAGAGGATTGGCTGCCGTGCCTCGTCAGCAAATACCGCACGAGGGACTTTGAATGCACTGTAGAAAACTTTGCAGATATTCTCATGATGGGCGAAAGTAAGTTTGAAATTGCTTATTCGAGAATGACCCTCAAAAATATCAGCAACAAAACTTTGAGCATACCGCGCGTGTCAAAACTGCTTATCCTGCTCAACAAACAGCCGCATTCCGTAAAACCCGGCGAAACAGTCGTTCTTGATTACGCCGTCGGTGCAGACCGCTTCGGCGAAAAATACGCATATCCCGCGAACAGTGAAATAGCTTCTGCAGGCGGGTTCGATGAGCACTATGAACATATGAAAGCTTACTGGACGGAACGCATGGAGCCGCTTGCAAAGATAGATGAACTGCCCGACAACAAGCTTATAGACGCCTACAAGGCAGGATATGTGTATACGATGATAGTCAAGGATGGCTACGGGCTCCATGTCGGCGAGAACGGCTATGACAGAGTGTTCGACCATGATGTCCTCGGTATAATGGCATCGCTGCTGACAATAGGCGACTTCAAATATTTTGACGAATATTCAAAGACGATTCTCAAGTTTGTCCAGTATCCCGATGCCGGATGGAAATTCAGCTGGCCGTATGCGCTCTATCTCCAGAAAACAGGCGACAGGAAGCTCGTTGAAGAGCGCTTCGAGCAGATAAAGACAAACACTCACAAAATATCATCTGACAGAGACTCCGACGGAATAATGAAACGCACAAACGCTATCGACAGCAACGGACACTGGACTATCGACAACTGGTCAGCTCTGTTCGGTCTCTGCACTTATAAATATATCTGCGACAAAATTGAAAACAAGTCTGAGAGCGAGTGGGCGCAGAAAGAATATACAGATCTCCTCTCGCGCGTTGAAAAGAAGCTTGGTGAAACTTCGAACAAATATAATCTTGATTATATCCCGATATCAATGGATGAGCCGAACGAATACGGTCAGCGCAGCGACCCTCACGATGCAAACTGGGGCTCAATGTTCCTGTTCGGTCGCTGGGGCTGGGACGGCTATCTTTTCGGCGCTAAACAGGGAAGCGGCATGATAGAAAAAATCGACGGCACATATGCGCATATTTTTGAGTGCCGCAAAGATATAACAGATAATCCGTACAACTTCGGCGGATACCCGCACGGCTTCTTTTGCAGTTCATATAATGCCGGATACGGGAGCACCGCACTCAGAGGCGAAAAATACCGAGACAGCGGCATAAAGGCGTATCAGTTTATGATAGACCACGCCCAAAGCGGTCCGTTCAGTTGGTGGGAGGGCGTAGGCTATCCCGAAGCGGACGGCGGTATATGGGCGAGCGGCGGAAGCGGCTCGGGCGGCGGTTCGTGCCCGCATATGTGGGGACAGAGCACCGCAACAAAAGTCCTGTGGGATTCTCTTATTGTTCAGAAAGCCGATTCGACCCTGCTTATCGGCAGGGGAATGCCAGCAGAATGGATAGAAAGCGGCAAAAAAACCGTTATCCGTGATTATCCGCTCAACGGCGGAAGAAAAATCGGCTTCTCGCTCGTTTCATCAAATGATACGGTTACTCTCACTCTGACCGGAGACGGCGCGGGCACTTGCGAGGCAATACTCGATCTTATCGGGCTTCGCGGAAATATAGAATCGGCAAACTGCGAATATGACAGCGAGCGCGGAGTTGTTATTATCCCGAAAGGTGTAACACAGGTCACGGTGAGGAGAAAGATATAATGAAAAAGTATGTTATTCTGGCGGCTGTGTGTTGGTTCGCAGTCATATCTTTGGTTGGTATAATTCTGACCGTCTATGACAAGCGCATTGCCGGAAGCGGGAAGCGCCGTATCCCGGAGGCGACACTCATGACCGTCGGTCTGCTCGGCGCGGCGGGACCGATGTATTTGACAATGAAAAAAATCCGCCACAAGACCAAGCATAAAAAATTCATGCTCGGACTTCCGGCGGAAGTTCTTCTGCATATTCTGATTATTGCCGCGGCGGTTTATTTCTCGCTATCCTGAGCTGTTTCTTCTGCGTCAACCGGCTCGGGCACGACAAGCGAAACTGTTTTTCTGATGTCAATTCGGTCATAGTACTGCTTGAATCTTACTGCCACTCTGACCGTTCTGTCGCAGTGCGGGCAGTAATATTTGCTGCGGAAATACTGGTTTGAATATGACCACTGCTTTGTCTGCTCGCATTTACCGGAACATATCTCGCATTTATAATCAAGAACGCTTTTGTCAATAAGCGGGCTGTGAATATTGCTTATCGGGTGCGCCTTGAATGTAAGCCGCGCATAGAACTCGTCGTTGCACTCTCTGATATAAGGCTTGAATGCGTCTTTTGAATAGACTTTTTTCAGGCATTCCGCGCTGAGAAGGCTGTCGTCGTAGGCTCTGTGGTGTGAGAAACTGCTCTCGTCGATCCCAAGCTCCTGCGCCGCGGTCGAGAGACCTATCTGACGCGATTTCGGCGTTCCGAGTACAGACTGAATATACGCCTGCATGTCGGCATAATAGCTCAGAAACGGAATAGTATCAATTCCGTTCAGATATTTATAATTGTCGATGAGCACGCGGATATCTCCGTCGCCCCATGTGAGCAGCACGCACTCCGAGCCTATCCAACGGCGAAAGCTTGAAAAAACCTTGGTGAACGGCTCGCCGCTTCTGACTTCTTCATTTGTTATGTTTGTCAATTCTTTGACGCTGCCGCGCAGCTTTTTGCCTATCTGCGGTCTGACGAGACAGGAGAATTTGTCTTTGAAATTGAGATTTTCGTCAAGCTTTACGGCACCTATCTCTATTATCTCATTGATGAAACCTTTGGTTTTGCGGGCGTATGTATTGTTCCATTCGAGATCCATTATTATAAAATCCATCGAAACATCCTTTGAAATCTATATTTCACAATCTGAAATTTTTATTTAAAAACCATAAAGTATTATATATTAAAACCGGATGTATTGCAAGACAAAATAAACCTGTGTCGCATATCCGCTTTTTATGCCCTTTAGATTGATTTTCTTTTTCAAATGGGGTATTATATAAGACAAGCGTTTTATTACACATATGTAAGGTAAAGGGAAGAAAATCATGCCTATAAAAATAGACAGCAATTTGCCGGCACATAAGCTGCTGGAGAATGAAAATATTTTCGTTATGACCGAGGAACGGGCAGCATCGCAGGATATACGCCCGCTGAAAATACTTATTCTCAATCTTATGCCGACAAAGATCGAGACAGAGACGCAAATATTGCGTCTGCTGAGCAACTCGCCGATTCAGGTCGAGGCAGAGCTGCTTCAGACCGCCACGCATGAAGTAAAGAACGTTTCCAAAGAGCATATGCTCAAGTTCTACAAAACTTTTGATGATATAAAGAACGAACGCTTTGATGGCATGGTAGTTACCGGCGCACCCGTTGAAAACATGGAGTTTGAGCAGGTCGACTACTGGGACGAGCTCTGCCGCATATTCGAGTGGAGCAAGACCAACGTCTATTCCTCGTTCTTCATATGCTGGGGCGCTCAGGCGGCGCTCTATTACAAATACGGTCTGAAAAAGTATCAGCTCGATAAAAAGATGTTCGGTGTTTTTGAGCATGTTTCGCTCGACACTTTTCATCCGCTCATGCGCGGACTCGACGACAAATTCTGGGTGCCTCATTCAAGGCATACGGAAGTCAGGCGCGGCGACATCGCGCTGATAAAGGATCTTCAGATACTCTCTTATTCCGAGAAATCGGGTGTGCATCTGATATCCGATATGGAGTGCCGCAATTTCTTCTCGACAGGTCACTCCGAATATGACCGCGATACGCTTGCAAAAGAATATTTCCGCGATGTTGAAAAGGGCTTGGATATTGATCTTCCGGAAAACTACTTTCCGGACAACGACCCTTCGAAGACTCCGGAAGTCAAATGGCGCAGTGCCGCCAATATAATTTTTTCAAACTGGCTCAATTATTTCGTGTATCAGCGTACACCTTATGACTTGAGCACACTTTGACAGGAAGGTAAAGGAAAATGGGAGATATTTACATATCCGGCAACGGAAGAAGAAATCAGGATACTCAGGATATCCCGATAACGCCGCGCAGAGTCAATGCAAATGACCTCGGCGCACAGAACAGAAACGCTCAGCAGGTGCCGCCACAGGGGCAGAGACGCCAGCCTCAGCAGGGACAGCAATATGATCCGCGCCGCGAACAGCGCAGACCGAATCCCAATAATCAGCCCGGGCAGAATCCGAACGGCGGGCAGCAGAATAGCGCTCCTTCGCCCAAAAAGCCGAAGAAAAAAAGCCGCGCCGCGAGAAATATATTTATAGTTCTTCTCGTACTTGTGCTTATCGGTTCGTGCGTGTTTGGTGTTGTGTATTCAACGGCAAGCAAGATTGACTATAAGCCCGAGACACATCAGGACAATGTCTATGTCGATTCGTCAACTCTGATGCACGACAGCAAGGTGACAAATATCCTGCTTATCGGTGTCGACGGTTCAAGCTCTGATACTTCGCTGCGTTCGGATACAATGCTTATGGTGTCGATAGACCGCAACAACAAGAAGATAAAGCTGACTTCTTTCCTGCGCGATACATGGGCTGTTATTCCGTCGACAAAGTCTTATAACAAGCTCAACGCCGCCTGCTCTTACGGCGGAGCGCAGCTTGTCATGGACACTATAGAATATAACTACAATGTCAAGATAGACCACTATATGCTCGTCGGATTCGATATGTTTGAGACGATAATCGACTCGGTCGGCGGCATTGATGTTGAAGTGACTGAAAAAGAGGCGCAGTTCATGCGCGCCACAGCGAGAGCGACGAGAGAGATACAGTCCGGCGAGAGCGTTCATATGAACGGAGCGCAGGCGCTTGTCTATTGCCGCATAAGAAAGCTTGATTCCGACTTCATGCGCACTTATCGCCAGAGAAAAGTTATAACGGCTCTTATCAAGAAGGCAAAAACTTCAAATCCGATGACACTTAAGAAGCTAGCGGATACAGTGCTGCCGATGGTTCAGACCGATATGTCGCCCATGGAGCTCACGAAGTTTGTCTTCGGCGCGCCCAAGTATATCGGCTATGATGTGAAATCCGAGCGTGTGCCGCACGAAAATACTTGGAAATCGCAGACAAAGAGGGGACAGTCGGTTATAGTCACCGATTTTGATGCAAATATACAGTTCCTTAAGTCGTATTTGTATTCTGTAGACCCGGTTGAGGATGAGGAAACCACCTAAAACGGAAGGGTATAGTTTGAAATATAATAAAATAATATTGCTCAAAGACGGCAGGGAATGCTGCCTGAGAAACGGAACGGAAAACGACGCACAGGAAGTTCTCGATGTCTTTAATCTAACACATGCCGAGACGGATTATCTGCTCACTTATCCCGATGAAAACAGTTTTACCGTTGAACAGGAGGGCGCGTTCCTCAAGGCAAAAACCGAGAGCAGCAATGAGATAGAAATCGTTGCGGTCGTTGACGGTAAAATTGCCGGAACCGCCGGAATTGACGCTGTCGGAAACAAATACAAGACAAAACACAGAGCGGAGTTTGGAATAGGCATCGCCAAGGAATTCTGGGGGCTCGGCTTAGGGCGTGCGCTGACCGAGGCATGCATAGAATGTGCCAAAGAAGCCGGATATACTCAGTTGGAGCTCGACGTTGTCTCTGATAACGCAAGCGCGATTTCGCTTTATAAAAAAGTGGGCTTCGTTGAATACGGGAGAAACCCGAAAGGCTTCAATTCGCGTATAAGCGGATATCAGGAGCTCGTCTACATGAAACTCGATCTGTAAAACTACAAATACAGTAAAACGGGCGTTATGCAATTTAAGCATAACGCCCGTTTCTTCGCAGAAAAACAGAGCAGATCATCAAGACCTGCTCTGTTGTTTTTTTATTTATCTGACGCTCTCATAGAGGCTCTTGAACTCGAGAAGAATTCTCGAACCCTCGTGCTTCGATACGGTGAGAAGCTCTTCATTCTCGGTGAGTATCGAGTGATAGTTATTGTCCGCTATGATATAGCCGATCTGATCGTTCGTAAGGCCGAGCACCATAAGCTTTCTGCTGCCTACGATATCCTGCATCGAGGGATACTCCCAATCCTCGCCGGTCCAGGAGTCCTTTGCTTCGGTGCCGCCGCCGAATGCGATTTCGGGAGCAAGCTCGCCGGGGATTAGTGCGAACGCAAGGTTCGTTCCGATCTCCATATAGCCTATCTCGGTCGGGATTCTCATCGAGCCGTCCTTAGCTTTGACCGCTTCGTTAGCGAGAAGTCCGGTGGACGCGATGAACTCGAGCGCATGGTTGTCAACGGTGACAAAGACATCTCTGTGGGCGATGTTGAGTATAGGCTCGACCCTTGAGCCCTTGTCGGCCGCAACGAGTATCTCGCCGAGCTTGTTGCCGTATGCTTCGACGTTCTGGTATCTTGTGTTGCCCTCAACTGCCACGGGGGCGGTCTGCGAGGTTATTGCAAGCTCTGCGCCCTGAATCTGAACATAGTTGGCGCCCGCCGCATTGACCTGCTTCTCTATAAAATAGGGATAGTCGCCGGAGATGTTGGTCGTACCTGCACCGAGTCCGACGCAGTGGATAGCGGCATTGACTATCCATGTGGGCTTTGACTCTCTGTTGTCGGGAACAAAG
>ULYO01013682.1_pt1 | contig 11835 bp, 10 predicted proteins | sample 1962281 | NCBI WGS metagenome assembly ULYO01 (sample SAMEA4835866, study PRJEB28245) | human gut metagenome | biome: gut microbiome; material: fecal sample | place: Denmark | collected 2008 | reverse complement strand
CGGCTTTGTTCCTCTCAGATGATTGAGCACGGCAAAAACATCGTCAACCGGATATATTTCAACTCCTTCAACCACCGACGCTTCATTGGCATTTTCTGAGGGAACAAAAATTTTACTGACTCCGCTCTGGCAAGCTCCGATAACCATCGGCAAAACGCCGTTGACCCTGCGCACCTTTCCGTCAAGCGAAAGCTCGCCGAGGAAGATATATCCGTCCGTGTCGGCTCTCAGTTGTTCCGACGCCATAAGCAAAGCAACAAACATTGCAAGGTCATAGAGAGGACCCTCCTTTCGGCGGTCGGCAGGGGCAAGATTAACGGTAATTCGGCTGACAGGAAAATCAAAGCCGCTGTTCTTTATCGCGGAATGAACACGGTTTCGGGACTCGCTGACAGCGGAATCGGGCAGGCCTACCACATCAAAACGAGGCAAGCCCGAGGATATATCAGCCTCAACGCTGACAGGGAAAACCTCCATGCCGAAAATGCCCATACTGTTGACCTTTGCAAACATTCTTTCATCCTCTTTCGTTAGATTTTTTCGAGTGCGGCTTGTGATTTTATCCCCACCACCGCAAGCGGTCCCCCTCCTCTTACAATAAGGGAGGCTGATAGTCGAGTAATCTTCCGTTTTTTCTTTACTCATCCGTCATTTTAAAAAGCTCATTCGGCGTGCAGTTAAAAATCTGACAGAGTGCGTCGATATTTTCATACTGAATCGACTTGGTTTCGTTGTTGATCATGCGGCTGAAATTCTGATAGCTCATGCCGAGCTGCTTATATAGCCAGTATTTTGTTTTGCCGTTCTTTTCAAGTAAATTCAAAACATCTAATTTTATCATAAGATATCTCTCCGTAATATACTTTCTTGTGAGATAATATTATACTTTTACTGCTTGAATATAGACTAATACATTAGATGATTGCCCTCATCTAACATTTTAATAGCTTAAACAAAAAATTACAACCGAATTTATGTAACTTTTTCCTGTATTTCTCTTTATTTTTCTTTAAACATCAGTTATAATAAACTAAATATAGATAAAAGGAGTATATTATTATGCTTAAAAACATACCTTCGATACTTTCACCCGAGCTTCTTAAAATCCTCATGGAGATGGGTCACGGCGACTACATCGTAATCGGCGACGGCAATTTCCCGGCAGCCACAAATGCTCAGCGTCTTGTTCGCCTTGACGGTCACGGCGTTCCCGAAATTCTCGACGCCATTCTTAAGCTCATGCCGCTTGACACATATATTGACGCTCCCGTTTCCCTCATGGATAACGGCGATCCCGACAACCGTCCCGAGATTTGGGCTACATACAAAGAGATCGTTGAGAAAAACGAGGGTGACAAAAACATCGGTCTTATCGAGCGTTTTGACTTCTACGATAAGGCAAAGAACGCTTTTGCAATCGTTGCAACGGGCGAGACTGCAATTTATGCTAATATTATTCTCCAAAAGGGTGTTGTAATAAATGACTAAAAGAGTTTTAGCCTTTGACTTCGGCGCCTCAAGCGGCAGAGCAATAATCGGCTGCTTCGACGGCGATAAAATCACACTTGAAGAAGTACACCGTTTCTCAAACGACCCTGTAAGTGTCGGCGGTACGGTGTACTGGGATGTTCTGCGCCTTTTTTATGAGATCAAGCAGGGAATTATCAAAGCAAAAATCGCAGGCGGCTTTGATTCAATCGGAATTGACACATGGGGCGTTGATTTCGGACTTATCGACTCCGAGGGCAAGCTGATGGAAAATCCTGTTCACTACCGTGACGCAAGAACCGTCGGACTTGTTGACGAGGCATTCAAGACTATGCCGAAAGAAAAGCTTTACGGCATTACGGGAATTCAGTTCATGGAGCTGAATACCCTTTTTCAGCTTATTTCACTTAAAAAATACAGACCGTGGATGCTTGAGCGTGCAGACAAAATGCTCTTTATGCCCGACCTTTTCGGATATATGCTCACGGGCAAAATGTGTGCCGAATACTCGATAGCCTCCACGTCACAGCTCATTGACCTTGATAAAAGAACGTGGTCAAAGGAAATTCTTGACGCTTTCGGAATTAAAGAATCCGTCTTTGCTCCGCTCGTTCAGCCGGGCACGGTTCTCGGCGAGCTTTCAAAAGAAGTTTGCGAGGAATGCGGCGTTGATCCTGTTCCCGTTATTTCCGTCTGCGGTCACGACACTCAGTCGGCTATCACCTCCGTTCCGTGCGAGGACGGCGATTTTGCTTTCCTTTCGAGCGGCACATGGTCGCTCTTCGGCACAGAGCTTGACAAACCGATAGTCAATGAGACTTCAATGAACATAAATATCACGAACGAGGGTGGCTTCGACAGTTCGACGGGCTTCCTCAAGAACATAATCGGACTTTGGCTCATCCAGGAGAGCCGCCGCCAATGGAAGCGGGAGGGCAAGGAATATTCCTATGCCGACCTCGAAAAGCTTGCGCTTGCCGCAGAGCCGTTCAAATGCTTCATTGACCCGGACGCTCCCGAGTTTGTTCCTCACGGAAATATTCCCGAGCGTGTGCGTGAATTCTGCCGCAAGACGGGTCAGTTCATTCCCGAAACGGTCGGCGAGATCATGCGCTGTATCTATGAAAGTCTTGCGATGAAATACAGGCTGACATTTGAAAAGCTTCGTGAATGTACGGAGCGTGACTACCCCGTTATTCACGTTATCGGCGGCGGCACAAAGGACGGTCTGCTTTGTCAGATGACGGCAAACTCCTGCGACCGCACGGTTAAAGCAGGTCCGATCGAAGCCACCGTTATGGGCAACGTTGCCGTTCAGCTCATGTCCGACGGTTCTGTTAAAAATATCGGACAGGCAAGAAAAATCGTTGCCGACTCCTCCGAGCTTAAAACCTTTGAGCCGAAGGACACGGACAAGTGGGCAGGGGCTTATGAGGATTTTCTCAAGGTAGTTTAACAGAACTGCAGGTACGGGACTATAAGGGTGATTGAATATGACTGAAAGAGATAAAAAATCAATTGTTTCCGCGCTTAAAGTTCTTGCAATATCGGTCTTTTGTGTTGCTTGTATCGGAATATATTTGTTGTTTTGTTTTCTGTTGGCAGCCGATTCGTTAAACTACGGCGAGTACGGATATATCGGCAAGATTATTCTTGCCACCGTTCTTGTTGCATCTGCCGCTTTGCTTGCACTTGCACTGTTCGGCAAAACAGGCAAAGTCAAAAGAGTAATTGCATTGATAGCCTGCGCCGTACTTATCGCTTCGTTTTTCCCTCTGTTAGATGTAACCGATAAGCTGTGTGCAAAGCCGTACACGGAATTTTCACCTGAAAATTGGAACAGAACAGCTCAGATACACCCAAACCTTTTGCAATACATGGTACCCGACCTTGAAGAAAAATATAATTTTGTCGGCATGGATATTTCAGAGGTTGATAAATTGCTTGATTTGAAAAACTGGGGACCGTCAAATTACGGACGGGAATACTATCACCGAATCGGCGGAGCTTATAAATTTCTTGTTATCAGCTATGACAAAAACGGCAAGGTTACAAAAGTCGAAACAACTAACGATGCAAGCAGGGGATAAAATGAAAAAGGTAAAAGATTCAAATGCTGCAATTAAAATAATTCTTTTGACAATTTTCGTTATACTCTTTATCGCTGTTTGTTTTATAGACTCTGTGTTTTTGGCAGGAGATGCAATAAGCTACGGAAAATTCAGCTTTATCGGCAAATTAATACCTTCCGTAATGCTTGCGGCTGCTTTTGTTGCCCTGTGCTTTGCGATGTTCAATAAAAAGAAGCGAAAGCTCTGTGTAATAATATCCGCAGCACTGGTTGTTTTCATTGTACCCATTCTTTTCTTGGCAAACACTATAGTAGTCAACATAGAATACAAAACATTTGACTCCGCAAAATGGAAAAACTATTCAAATCATGTGCAAGGCCGTCAATACATGATTGACGATCTTGAAGAAAAGCACAAAATTGTAGGAATGAAAACTTATGAGGTTAAAGACTTGCTCGGCAAGGGAACGGATGAAACATCCGCAGACGGGTCTAATAAAATAACATACGATGTCGGCGTCTCCGGTTTATGGCATAAGACCTACATCCTTGAATATGACGAAAACGGCATTATCACAAAAACTTACACTTCAGTTGATTAACATATTAAGTTAAAAATCTGCTTGCAGATTTATATAAAAAATAATTCAACGAAAGGATGAATTTTATATGGCAGAAAACAGATATCTGGGCGAATACCCCGTAATCGGTATCCGTCCTATCATCGACGCAAGACGCGGACCTCTTAAGGTCAGAGAGTCTCTTGAGGATCAGACAATGGGCATGGCTAAGGCGGCCAAGAAGCTCTTTGAGGAGAACCTCAAGTATTCAAACGGCGAGCCCGTTAAGGTCGTTATCTCCGACACAACTATCGGTCGTGTTGCCGAGACGGCAGCCTGCGCCGAGCAGTTCAAGAAAGAGGGCGTTGCCATTACTCTTTCCGTAACTCCCTGCTGGTGCTACGGTTCAGAGACAATGGACATGGATCCTAACACAATCAAGGGCGTTTGGGGCTTCAACGCAACAGAGCGTCCGGGCGCAGTTTATCTTGCATCCGTTCTTGCAGCTCATGCTCAGAAGGGTCTCCCGGCTTTCGGCATCTACGGCAGAGAGGTTCAGGAGGCTGACGATTCCGAGAATATCACAGAAGATGTTAAGGAAAAGCTTCTTCGCTTTGCACGTGCCGCTGTTGCAGTTGCGACAATGAAGGGCAAGTCATATCTTCAGATCGGTTCGATCTGCATGGGTATCGCCGGTTCTTCAATCGACCCCGATTTCATCGAGGAATATCTCGGCATGAGAGTTGAGTCCGTTGACGAGGTTGAAATCCTCCGCCGAATGGAAGAAAACATCTATGACGAGGAAGAATACAAGAAGGCTTACAAGTGGACTAAGGAGCATTGCCCCGAGGGATTTGATAAGAACCCCGACTTCGTAAGAAAATCGGACGAGCAGAAGGAAAAAGATTGGGAGTTCACGGTCAAGATGATGTGCATCATCAAGGATCTCATGAACGGCAACAAGAATCTTCCCAAGGGCAGAGAGGAAGAGATGGCAGGTCACAATGCTATTGCCGCAGGCTTCCAGGGTCAGCGTCAGTGGACAGACCATTGGCCGAACGCAGACTTTGCCGAGGCACTTCTCAACACCTCCTTTGACTGGGACGGCGTAAGAGAGCCTTACATCCTTGCAACAGAGAACGACGTTCTCAACGGCATTTCAATGCTCTTTGAGAAGCTCCTCACAAACCAGCCGTCAATGTTCTCCGACGTTCGTACTCACTGGAGTGCGGAATCCGTTAAGAGAGTTACAGGCTATGAGCTTGAGGGTCACGCAAAAGAGGCAGGCGGATTCCTCCACCTCATCAACTCCGGCGCATCATGTCTTGACGCTTGCGGCGAGCTGAAGAACGACAAGGGCGAAGCTTGCATGAAGCCTTGGTATGACGTAACCGACGAGGACGTTGACAAGATGCTCAAGGCCACAACATGGAACGCAGCCGATAACGGTTACTTCCGTGGCGGCGGATATTCCTCACGCTTCGTTACGAAGAACGAGATGCCCGCAACAATGATCCGTATCAACCTTGTTAAGGGCATCGGACCGACAATTCAGATCTGCGAGGGTTATTATGTCGGACTTCCTGAGGACGTAACAGACGCTCTCTGGAAGAGAACAGACTACACATGGCCCTGCACATGGTTCACTCCGATCTGCAACGGCAAGGGTGCTTTCAAGTCGGCTTACGACCTCATGAACAACTGGGGCGCAAACCACGGCGCATCTACATACGGCCATATCGGTGCAGACCTCATCACAATGTGTTCAATGCTTCGTATTCCCGTTTCTCTTCATAACGTTCCCGAGGAGAAGATCTTCCGTCCGGCAAACTGGAATTATTTCGGTATGGACAAAGAGGGTCAGGACTACCGTGCATGCCAGGTTTACGGCCCGATGTACAAATAATCACATATTTTCAAAGACTGCGTCACTCGGCGCAGTCTTTTTTCATTGACATAAGCATTTATATTTTATATAATTTAAATATCAAATCAACGGAGATGTCGTTATGCGATCTGTTTTGTTTTTTATCGAATCGCTCGGTCGGGGCGGTGCGGAAAGAATATTTGCAACGTTCATTGAGAACACAAAAAATAAATACGATGTTTTCACCGAGACCGACGGCGAGGTTTACACGGATATCATCAAATCGCACGCCAATCACCGCTGCATGGTAAAAAAACCGGACTCAGGCGCAAAATCAATTCTTAATAAGTTAAAAATCAAAGCGTCTCTGCTTGCCTCTCCCGAATTTGTAAGGAAGAATTATATCAAAGGAAGCTATGATGTTGAGGTCGCCTTCTGCGAGGGATATTCAACAAAAATTATCGGTAACTCAAAAAAAAGAAACTGCAAAAAAATCGCATGGGTTCATACCGATATGATAGTAAACCCGTGGAGCGAGAAAATTTTCGGCTCGGCAGAGGAAGAAAAAAAGTGCTACGAAAATTTTGATGCAATCGTCTGCGTAGCCGAAACAATGAAAGAGGCGTTCGTTCAAAAATACGGCATGGCAAAAAAGGTTCATGTGCTCTATAACCCGATTGATTTTGACAGCATAATTGAAAAGAGCAAAGAGAAAAACGACTTTGATTTCGGCAACGGAATGAAGTTCATTCTTGCAGGAAGCTTTGTAAAGGTTAAAGGTTTTGAGCGCTTTGTAAATGTCTGCGAAAGGCTGAAAAATGACGGAAAGATTTTTTCGGTTCTCATAATGGGTGACGGCGAAGAAAAAGAATATATTAAAAAAATAATTGCCGAAAAAAAGCTCGGTGATACAATAAAAACTCTTGATTTTCAAACGAATCCGTATAAATATATTGCACACTCCGATGTCTATGTTTGCTCGTCATATGCCGAGGGCTACAGCACCTCAGTCAGTGAAGCGGTTGCATTGAGCGTGCCTGTTATCACGACCGAATGCTCGGGCATGAGAGAAATTTTCGGCGAAAACGAATGTGGAATTATCTGTGAAAACTCCGAGGACGGTCTTTACAATGCGATGAAAAAAGTTTTGGAAAATCCGTCGCTTCTCGAAAAATTCAGTAACGAGGAAAAGAAACGTGCCAATGATTTTTCACTTCAAAAAAGAGTGAAAGCAATTGAAGATTTTTTAGAGAGTGTCTGATAAAAATGAATGAGATTGAAAAATATATTCAAGAAAAATTATTTGAATTGCAGGACGAAAAGTACCGTGATTTTCATGCAGCGCTGATGCCGACGATTGACAAAGAAACTGTCATCGGAGTGCGCTCGCCGCAATTAAAAAAGTTTGCAAAAGAGTTTTACAAAAGCGGCGATTACGAAAGCTATTTAAAAATTCTTCCGCACAAATATTATGAAGAGAACAATGTCCATGCCGCTTTGATCGGCTTTGAAAAAGACTACGAAAAAGCAATAGAACTGCTTGACAAATTTCTTCCGTTTGTCGACAACTGGGCGACCTGCGATATGATGCGAATTCCCGTTTTCAAAAAGCATCTGCCGGAGCTTTACTCGAAAATCCCCGACTGGCTCGGCTCTGATAATCCGTATGCCGTCCGGTTCGGAATAAAAATGCTGATGGACTTTTTTCTCGGCGAGAATTTTACAGTAGAATGTGCGGAGCGCGTCTGCGCAGTCACACGTGAGGAATACTATGTCAAGATGATGATTGCGTGGTACTTTGCAACTGCACTTGCAAAAAACTATAACGAAATAATTCCCTATATCGAAAGCAAGCGTCTCGAAAAACAGACACACAACAAGGCGATTCAAAAAGCAATAGAAAGCTATAGAATTACAGACGAACAGAAATCATATTTACGAACGCTAAAAGTTAAATAGCAAAAACGGCATCAACCGATTTGGAAGATGCCGTTATTTTTTATCATACAGTTTCAACCTTGATAAGATTCGTGTTACCTGAAATGCCGTTCGTCATGCCTCCCGTGACAATAATTCTGTCACCCGATTCAAGTCCGAATGTCGCAATCGCTTTGTTCTTTGCGGCATAGAAAAGCACGTCGGTTGATTCGTATGTCTCGCAGAGCACGGGAGTTACACCCCATGACATTGAAAGCTTGCGCCACGTCTTTTTGTCGACCGTCATGCCCATGATATCAACAGGCGAGCGGAAACGGGAAACCATTCTGACCGTCATTCCCGAAAGGGAGCAAACGGCAATAACCTTTGCGTTCAAATCGATTGCCATTCCGCAGGTTGCGTGAGAAATTGCATCAACAGGATTCTTGATTCTGAATTCGGTTGTGCCGAAGCGCTTTGTATAGTTTATGTTTTTCTCGGTCTGCATTGCGATTCGTGCCATTGTGTCAACCGCCTCAACGGGATATTTACCTGCCGCAGTCTCGCCCGAAAGCATGATCGCGCTTGTTCCGTCATAAACGGCGTTGGCAACGTCTGAGGTCTCGGCTCTCGTCGGTCTCGGATTGTGAATCATTGATTCAAGCATCTCTGTGGCTGTGATAACACGCTTGCCGAGCAGTCGGCATTTTGTGATAAGAGCTTTCTGAATTATCGGCAGCTCCACGAACGGTATTTCAACACCCATATCGCCTCGTGCAATCATGATTCCGTCACATTCGGTGCAGATATCATCAATGTTGTCGATTCCCGTACGGTTTTCAATCTTTGCGATAAGATCAATTCTGTTTACGCTGTCTCCCATGACTGCCTTGATATCAAGAAGATCCTGCTTGCAGGAAACAAATGAGCAAGCAATAAAATCAACATCATTTTCAATGCCGAAAAGTATATCGGAGCGATCCTGTTCGCTGACATATTTCTGCTTGAGTGTCTTTCCGGGGAAGCTCATGCTCTTGTTGTTGGAAAGCTCACCGCCCGAAACAACACGGCAGTTGATGTCATGTCCGTCAATCGAGACGACCTCAAAATTGAGCAAAGCGTTGTTGAGAAGAATTGTATCGCCGACCGAAAGCTCGTCCGCAAGGCCGGGATAGCTAACCGAAACCTTATGCTCATTTCCGACAATTTGGTCGGTTGTAAACGTAAAATCATCACCGTCATTAAGAAATACCGAACCGTTTTCAAAGCTCCTGATACGGTACTCTGGACCTTTTGTGTCAAGCATAATTGCAAGCGGCACGTTGAGCTTTTCTCTGACTCTTTTCAACATATCAATTGTTTCAAGATGCTCGGCATGCGTTCCATGCGAAAAATTGAGCCTTGCAACATTCATTCCCGCCCTGATCATGTCAGTCAAAGTCTCCTCATTGCGGCATGCAGGGCCGATCGTGCAAATAATTTTTGTTTTTCTCATTTATATCAAATCCTTTAATTAAATCAAAACTAGCCTATTTTATAATTTTTTATATTATATCAATTAGCCGAATTTATGTCAAGAAAACGTTTACACAAATTGCTCAAACGGGTTGATTTTTTTGTTTGTTTTAGGGTATAATGAAAAAAATTGAAGGAAAGCGAAGTGATGCACCTGATGAAAAACAGAGTTATATCATTGATTGTTGTAACCGTTTTGCTTATGCTCAGCGTTATGCCGAGCATTTCGGCGAAACAGGCGACAATTCCGACTGCGGAAGAAATAATGCAAATGTCCGTGTATGACGGCAGAGAATACGGAATTGTTACTCCCGTTAAGGATCAGGGCACCAGTAATCTCTGCTGGGCTTATTCTTCGATTGCGGCTTCCGAAACAAGTATCTTGCGTCTCGGCATTGACCCCGACGTTGACAAAAACAGCCTTTCTTTTAACCCGGTTGCGGCAGCTTACAGAATCTACAGAAGAGAATCCGACCCTCTCGGAAACACCAACGGCGATTGGCAGTCCGTAGATTACACCAAGGCAACAGGTAATCCTCTTAAAATCGCTAAGATTTTTTCTCTTTGGTGGGGACCCGTTTCAGGCAGTCAGGCGAATATAAATCCGTTTGAAAACCCTACTTACAGATTTGAAAACGCTTTCTATATTCCGGAGAACAAAGCAAATCCCGCAGAAGGGATTCTCGCAATTAAAATGGCGATTGCACAGTACGGTGCAGTCACTTTTCAATATAACAATATGCGTGAATGCGAGTACTATAATCCGAAAAACGAGTCGGGTTCATCCAGTTCACCCCACGCTTGCACAATTGTCGGCTGGAACGACAATATTCCTGCCGAAAAATTTATCCCCGGCGGCGCTTCGCAGAACGGAGGATGGCTTGTAAAGAACAGTTACAGTTCCTGTGAGTATTTCTGGCTCTCCTATGACAACACCAGCTCAAGCGCATACGCTTTCACCTATGCACCCAAGGATAAGTATGATTTCAACTATTGCTACGACGGCAACCTTGAAGATTTTTCATTGAGAAAAGATAAGTGTATAGCTAATGTCTATCAAGCCAAAAAAGGAGGAACAAACGGAAAGTCCGAGTTTTTAAAAGCAGTTAATGTTGCTGTTCAGGGAGAGAACATAACCGTTGAAACCGAAATAATCAAGAATTTGGACGCACCGTACAACGGACAGAGTAATGTCCCTGTTTCGGGAGGAGCTTCTGCCGGCAAAACAACGAAATTTTTTGAACACGGCGGATATGTGACGGTTGAGCTCAACGAACCCGTGAGGCTTGAAAACGGTGAATGGTTTTCTGTTATTGTCAGGGTTTCAAACAATAACGGTGACGCAAAAATCGTCACCGGATACCGAGACCGCAAGGATCTTTCTTACGTTCCGAGCGGTGATAACTGGTACACTCTCGGTTATTATGTCGGAAGAATCAAAGCTTACACGGCACTTATCGGTTGTGAAAATCCGAATGACCACATATGGAGTGCTCCGACGGTCACAAAAGAGCCGACTGCAGCCGCAGACGGCGAAAGTATACGCACCTGCACCGTTTGCGGTGAAACGGAGAAAACGGTAATCAAGCGGTTTGCCCACAATTGCTCTGCTGATGATTCGATTATTTACGGGTTAAAGCAAGGTATTACCTCCGATAAATTCCGAGAATACTTTTCAAGCGATTACGCTGAAATATCACTGACCGTGAAGGGAGAATATATCGGCACGGGGACTGTTGTTAAGGTAACATATCCGGACAAAAGCATTAAAGAATATACCGTCGTTATTTTCGGCGACCTCGACGGAGACGGACTGCATGACGGACGAGACGCTGTTTGGGCTCAACTCATCGCATCCGGAATGTTGACTCCTCAAAGGGCGGTGCTTGCCGCTGCAGACCTAAACCGTGACGGAAAAATTGACAGTTACGATGTCGATAAGCTTGTATCGGCGGGACTGTTTATGTCGGAGCCGGATCAGATAAAAGCTCCGGTTTTGTAATATTATTTGATATGCAACGCTTCTTTTGAATATTTATTTAAAGAAACAGGGCAGTGACGAAAAAATCGCCACTGCCTAATTACTTTTGCTTTTCGGTTTTCTTATCCAACTATTGACAAAAGGTCAATTTAAACTGTTAGTTAATAATAAAGTTTTATAAAGCGGAGGACTTGTTTGATGCTCTTGAAAAACGGGCATAACTGAACTCAAATATAATGCACCCTACTGCAAGAGGCGGTGATAAACAGTAAATCTTTTTTTGGCAATGATTTATAATTCTTAAGCTGGCTTGAAAGTAATCAAAAATTCAGGGTTACAATGATTCTGCAGATAAAAATACAAGAAAAGTGAAATTATGTATTGACTTTTCTCTTTTAGTTTGGTAAAATATCTAAGCGTTGTTAAACGACGAGGG
>ULYO01068059.1_pt1 | contig 12031 bp, 19 predicted proteins | sample 1962281 | NCBI WGS metagenome assembly ULYO01 (sample SAMEA4835866, study PRJEB28245) | human gut metagenome | biome: gut microbiome; material: fecal sample | place: Denmark | collected 2008 | reverse complement strand
ATTTTAACCTGTACTAAATCTTGACATAGGACCAATATTCGACTTTATTGATCGTGGGGTCATATAAAGTTGGGTGTAAACGAACCCGCCTTAGAATTAATAAGCAATGGACTGATTGTTTTGAGGAGGATCCTACTTTACGAACCCATATTGAAGAAGTCGCAGCGAAAATACTTAATAAATAATTAAATAGAATTAAGAGCTTGGATTATTTAAGTTCAGGCTCTTTTTCTTTTTTATATGAAAGGAGCACTAATATTATGAGATATAAAACAAAACCTGTAGAAATCGAAGCTATTCAGTGGACCGGATTGAATCTTGAGGAAATTAAGCAGTTCGTAGGAGAGTCACTGGAGTATGATATTTTGGATACTGATTTGGAGGTTGGTAAAGGTAGACCACATATTTATATGAAGATCCATACTCTTGAGGGTGACATGTATGCTTCTGTTGGAGACTATATCATTAAAGGTTTACGTGGTGAATTCTATCCGTGTAAACCCGATGTATTTAAGAAGAAGTATGAGGTGATTGTGTAATGAGATGGCGTTGGCTTTATAATTTAGCCTTAAAATATATTGGATATTGTAATCGTGAGTGGGGTAAATATCGGTATCATTACATGGATATTAAAAATTTAATATACCTTACATATAAAAGTGGTACAAAGTATTATCTCAAGTATGGCGCTGATGCAGAGTGGTCTTGTTTTAGTAGTTATGGCATTTTGGACAATGCCATACAGAGACTTGGTAAATATGAAGAGATTAAACTTAAAAGAGAAAGAGAGGATATTGGTATGGATAGTATGAACAAACCGTACTTAATTAACATTATTCGTAAAGATGCTGATGGAACAGTTAGATCTATATTAAGTAGTGAACTGAGATTCAGTAGCATTAATGATGCGGTATCGTACATAAATGCTTATCGTAATAGCTATCCAGTTATGATTGTTGCATGGGTAGAAAAAGAAGATATTTTCGGTATTAAGAAAGTCGTCTGGATTAAATCATTTGTTGATTCATACGGTGAACCGGTATTTTTAGACGAGGCTGTGTAGAGGTGACAATTATGAAAATGTATTGGGCATATTATGTATTTAGAGAAGGTAACAATATTAGGTTCGGTCGTTTAGGTTCATATGGCAGTTATAGTACACTGGATAAAGCTTTAGAACACGTCGAACGGCTGTACGAAAAATATGATATTGTATTAGCCTGGATCAATGAAGTGGACGATAATAATAACCAAAGAACGGTATGGTCCGGTTTATGTAAAAATAAATTGTAAGCAGATTTGTAAGAAAGGAGAAAAAGATTATGAGTGAACTTACAGAAGATTTTAAATTTGTATGTGATGCCTACCTTTATTATCGTAAAGATGGCGAGGTTATTGAAGAGGGAGGATCTATATACTGTCGAGAGTCTAACGAAGATCTTGCTACTGGAAGATATGAACGAAGATGCACAGTATTCTTAGATAAATATGATAATACATTAAAATGTGCTGATAAATCATATGTTATGTTTGATGGGAAATTCTGGTCTCCGAAACATTCTATAAAAACTGCAAAAAATGTTTTCAGGTTGCGAGATAATCTTGACTTTGCTAAAAAGAAGCAATACGTTAAGAACGTTTTTGAAAATATGATGGTAGAAATGGGTTTAACGGGTATAAGTTACACCGGTCAAGATATAAAGTTCGCATTTGATTTATGTGATGGTGATTATTCTACTCAGGTTGTACGAAATGCTTGCGGAGAAGCTTTGGGATATATTGGTACAATTGAACGACAGTAAAAGAAAGGAGAAAATATTATGAGCGAATTTACAGGAGAATTTAAATTTGTGTGTGAAGCTTATATGTATCATCGTGAGGGTGATGAGATAATTGAGGAACATGGAAAAATATTTCATAAAAATGCGTTTTTAAGTAATGAACGTTGGATTCCAGGTGATACATATTTTCTTACGGATAACGGGGAACAAAGAAGATGCACTGCAAAGCATTATCGATTACAGTTGGGATATATGTGGATGCCATTTTCAAATATTCAGACAGCCAAAAACGTTTTCCGGATGCATGACCGTTTTGAGGATTACAGAAACACTGATAAGGTAAGATATGGATTAGAATCTGTGAGAGACAATTTTGATTTAGACGAGGCTGTTGAAATTACTGATGCCGCTGTATATTATGCTAAACGACTTTGTAATGGTGACTTTTCAGACGAATCTATCGAGAAAGCTTGTGTAGAAACATTCGGTTATATTGGAAAGAACCTGTAATTGATATTTTGAAAGGAGAATTGTGTTATGCGAGAAGAATTTGGTACATACAGAGGAAAATCCAAAGAGGATAATGAATGGGTATATGGGTACTTTTTTAATAATGCTAATCAAAGTCTTATATTTCCAAAGAGTAATCTTCCAGTAGAATACTTAGATACGGTACCGGTATATCCGGAGACAGTTGGAAGGCGATTAGCATGGAATGATGATAAAGGTAATCCATTGTATCAGGGTGATATCGTGTCTGTGAATGATCGATATATAGCTATTGTTGTTAACAACTATTCATTGGTTCTTAACGGTAAATTGAGACAAGTACCGTATACTGATTGGTGGATGGTGTACAAAGGTAATGTATTTGATAATCCGGAATATTTACCAGGTTTCGATTTGACTGGGTTTATATGTGGGTGTAGCTGTGACAATACAGAACCACAAAAGAGGATTGATACTTTGGTGGAAAAGTATAAGGATAAAGATGACTGTATATTGGGATGCTATGCTTATGTTTTTGAGCAGAACTTTTACGGAAATTATTTCTGTCATAATATGAAGAATTGCAAATGTAAGTATCTGGCAGAATGTATGGATCTCTATAGAAAGGAAAAACCAGAAATGATCAAAAATGATACCGAGGTAGCTTTGAACATTGAAGAATTGGATAAAGTCTACAGTGCGCTTGAAGAAGTATATCCACAGATAGCGGCTTATGAGAGTAGATCTGCTTTATTTCGTAAAGGTGTTGAAGATGGTTATATTTCTCAGGCAGTTTGTGATTACGCAAAACTCTTTTACGGTAGGCTTTGGAATTATGTTGGCGATTGATATTTTAAAAGGAGAATTGTAATTATGGAAGAAAATAAATGTATAAAAAGACTGGATCAGCCGAATTTAGATCAGGTTGCAGAATTGATGAAAGGTATCGGTGAAGAACTTAATATATTGGCAGAACAAAACGAAGAAAATAAACCGAGGTTGATTAAGATTATTAGTCTACTTAATTCACTTAGTACCGGTTATGCTTCTAAATGGGCGGTTATGCAGGATCGTGAGAATATTGATATTCAGAGTTTATGTGTTAAGCTTGAAGACTTATATCCACAGATGGCAGCATATGATAGTCGGGCTAACATGTTTAAGAAAGCAGTTGAAGACCGGTATATTACGAGAGAGACCTGTGAGAAAGCGGAAGAGTATTACGGTATTAATAAATGGAACGAGATACTGAACTGATATTTCGCCGGTAGCATCGAATAATATCGAAAATTACGCATTCCATTAAAAGTATGCTAAGATTTAGTTAAATAAAAAGTATAGTGAGGTACAATTATGGGAGAATGCGAATTTTGTAGTAGTGGTATATTCAGTAATGGTCGTGATATTACTAAGAGGCTTGGTGCAAGAATGATACGTTTACCGGAGATGATTAATGATAATAATGATATTTACCGATTAGAAGCATGGCTACTTAGAGATGAGTTAGTACATGACAAAGCTAAGATGCATATTGACGTAACGAAATATGGTGAGGGTAATGAATTTACAGCAATTGATATTCCGGTTAAGTATTGTCCGAGGTGTGGTAGAAAACTATGAATTGATAATTGTGCAGGAATGAAAGAGTCTGAGTATTTTTGATACTTGGGCTCTTTTTGCGTTGAAAGGAGAAAACATGAGTGATTCTAAGAATTTAGGTCAAGTACATTTATATAAGTATAATACGAAGGAACAGAAGATCGTCGAGCAGGTTGGTGATATTATTGTTACTGAGAAAACGTATTATTCGCCTTTGTATGGATGCATAATACCATATAGTCGTAGGGCTGAAATAGAGATCAAAAATGATGCTGGTAAAGTGAAGAAAGTACTTGTTGTATCTAGTGAAGAGGGAATTGTCTTTAATAATATGGTGTGGTTGCATAAACCAAATAATCAACGTGCGGCTAAAATATTGATGGATCATGAAAAAGAAATTATCCGTGAGTTGAGTCTTAAGATAAGTACGCATGAATATGCCAGAGATAGACTGTACGCGATTTATGGGAGGAATGACACGTGGAATGTGTAAAAGCGTATATTAGATTACTGTCAATAATGATCTGTGCTCTCGTATATGGTTTTGTGTGGATATTAGTTAAAGATGAAATAAAGGCATGGCGTAGAACTTCGATATTCGATTTACCGTTTTGGGTTTACTTATGGTTTTTTGTACATATTCTAGGTGTAGTAATTATTTTTATTTGGGCTTGGTGTTAATACTGAGCTCTTTTATTTTGACGCGATGAAATCGTTCCCTATTATGACAAATAGAACTAAAACACATTTAAGGAGGAAAATACTATGTGTAAGAAAGAGTATGAAATAAGACAGGAAATTAAGGAGTTAGAGAATAAGAAATCTGAGTTGGTTCGTAAGGAGATTTCTTATATTAATAGTAGAAGCATACTTAAGAGTTTGTGTGGTGTAACAGGTGATATGTACTTGACGAATATTATTCAAAAATATATTCATGCAAGCATAGATATAAATAGGCAGATACAAAAGCTTAATTACAATTTACTGTATAAGTATAAGGAATTAAAACGTATTATTGAATGCGACAATGAAATGGAAAGATATGATGATAACTCCTTTTACGGAATGGATATGTTTGATATTCGTGATCAAATAGAACGTGATGGATTTATAAGTGGTATAAAGTTCTAAGAGTGACATAAGAGTTTGAGATTGATATCTTGGGCTCTTATTTTGTTTTCGTGGATTGTAGTGTGGTTAGGTGGAGGTGATGCAAAATGAGTAATATTCATACCGTGATTAAAATAATTGGGTGTATTTTATCGTTCGATTTATTGTTTGCAGTTATCGTTTGGTGTGATGTTAGTTTATATTTGTGGTTTGGGAATAATAGAACACGTCGAACAATAAGGGGTAATTGGCAAAATGCTACATATCCGTGGGTAGACTTAGCTTATAAGTTATGGATATTTTTACATGTGGTTCTTATTGGCGGGTTCTTTATTGTTTGCTGGTTTGTGTTGTAATTTTGACTGGAGGTGATACAAGTTGGAAGCGAAGAAGAAACGTGGGAGACCTATTACTGGTGATCCTAAAAATAAGCATATTAGTTTCAGAGTGACAGATCAAGTAGACGAGATGTTAAAAAGTATATGCAAAAAACAGGGGTGTTCGATGTCAGATGCCTTGGAAAAAATGATTAGAATTCAGTATAATCTTACGAAAAGTGACGTTGAATTATTGTAGCACATAATTCGATTTTTGTGTTACATAAATTCATTTTGGGGGTATTTTTGTGTTACATAAATTCATTTTTTGATTTTTGTGTTACATAAATTCGGTATTTTTTGTAGCACATAATTCGATTTTTGTGTTACATAAATTCATTTTCCTGATTTTTGTGTTACATAAATTCGATGAAAAATCGTAAAAATAGGTTGAAATAGGTCTAAAAGGGGGTATTTTACGCTAAAAATGCCTGTTTTTGATTTTTTGTAGCACATAAATACCGAAAAAACAAAAAAACACTATTTTCTATTCCCGTAAAGGTCAATCCAAGAAATATTGGAAAAATACAATAAAAGTTGTATTGGGGTTAAGTAAAGTTGAATTGTATATTTTTTTTTTTGTATTTTTGTGCTACGAAAAATCGGATGAAGAAAAATAAGATAAAGAGAGGAGATTATAACATTATGAAAAAAGCAAAAGATTATTGGACTGCAGTGTATAATGAGTTCTGTGAGGAATATCCATCTATAGCAAATGATATTGTAGATTGGTATCCGTCTGCACAAATGGAGATTACGGTAAAGATTCGCGGAAATAAAATGTATTGCTATAATTGGTTTGACAAAAGAATCCGAATTCTGAGCAAAGATGGCGGTGAGACTGAAATCTGTGAACTCAATGATACGGATACCAAAAAGCAATTTGCATATAATCTTTACAATAAGATCAGACGAATGGGAATGAATCAACAGAAGTTGTCTGAGCTTACTGGTATATCTGAAAACACTATCAGTAACTATTGCGTTGGAAAAGGACTGCCAAATGTACACAATTTAAAAAAAATCTGCCGAGCTTTAAAATGTTCTGTTTATGAACTTGTCGATATGGAATATGGAGAAGAGGAATAGAAAAATGGAGATTGAAGAAAAATGGAAGCAAAGTGAAGAATTTCCATTGTATGATATTTCAGATAAAGGTCATGTACGAAATAGAAAAACTGGGCATGTATTAAAAACTTATATTTCCGATAAAGGTTACGAGAGAGTACGAATCATGAAAGATGGTACGCCTCATACATGTAATATACATAAATTAGTTGCTGATACTTATGTCTCAGGATATAGTGATGGAATGCTCGCAACTCATATTGATGGAGACCGAAGAAAAAATGAATCTGATAATTTAGAATGGAAAACTAAAAAAGATATTTCTAAGTCATTATTCTCAAATGGCAAAAAACCAACTCATCGAATGAAACCAGTTAGATGTATAGAAACCGGTAAAGTATACAATTCAATAAAAGACTGCAGTATCGATATGAAATTGAATTATAAATCTGTAAGTAAATGTGCAAACAACAGATATCAAAAAACGAAGAACGGTTATCACTTTGAGCTGATAACATAATATTGATATTCTAAATCAAAGAGGACGTGTGAAAAACATTTCCTCTTTTTTTTGTGCAAAAACTTAAAATTGTCGCCCTGCTATGGTTCACGTAGAAAACACAGCCTGTTATGAGGAGAAGGTGAATTTTGTCTTATTTTTCTTTTTCATTATATACTCCCACATGTGCAGATACCCTTATGCGATTGGTATCAATGTAATGTGAAAAGAAATCTGTCATTCAAAGTATTCCCCCTTTAGATATTTGTCATGACAAATTTCATCTTCTCCCAAAAAGGACCTTTAGTTCAGTCCGGTTAGAACATCCGCCTCATAAGCGGGAAGTCGTAGGTTCAAATCCTACAGGGTCCATACAAGGAGTGTTTCAATATGTTAGAAAATAAATTCCAGTCAAATCTTATTAAAGAATTAAAAAAAGAATTCCCGGGATGTATGGTACTGAAGAACGACAGTTCATATTTGCAGGGGATTCCTGATTTGACCATTTTCTACAAAAAGCATTGGGCTATGTTAGAGTGTAAAAAAAATGCAACTGCTCATAAACAACCAAATCAAGAATATTACGTGAACAAGATGAACGAAATGTCATACGCAGCTTTCGTTTGTCCTGAAAATAAAACAGAGGTAATAGCTGAACTTAAAAAGAAGTTCGGAGAATAAGGAGGACACTATCTTGATATTTGAAAAACATTTAGAGCTTCGCGGCAAACATGCTACGTTAGCACCAAGTCAACCGCATTGGCTCAACTATACGGATGAACAGTTATTTCAGAAGTATGTTAGCCAGTATGCACAGAGTATGGGAACATCTTTACATGAACTTGCAGAAACCCTTATCCGAAATAATTTGAAGCTTAAAAAGGGAGATAAACTTACAGTGCTGTCACATTTATTAAGTGACGGAATTCCTAGAAACGTAATCGATATGGATAGACTTTACAGTAATTTCATGAATTATGTAAACGATGCCATTGGTTTCAAATTGACACCGGAACAGCCTTTATATTATTCACCATATTGTTTTGGAACCGCTGATGCTATTTCCTTTAGAAATAATCTGTTAAGAATCCACGATTATAAATCAGGAACACATCCAGCTAAGATTGAGCAGTTATTAGTATACGCTGCTCTTTTTTGTTTGGAATATCATGTGAAGCCAGGAGAAATCGATACTGAACTTCGTATATATCAGAACGATGAAATTCTGCATCATGAACCAACGGCAGAAGAAATCCTTGAAACAATGGACTGCATCATACGAGAATGCAGAGCGTTAGAAATAGCAAACGAGGAGGGATAAGCTATGAATCCGATAGCAGAAGAAATAGCTTCTTATTATGGTAGCGCGCCAGCTACTATTGATATTTCAGAAATGCAGCATTCAAGTAATTCAGTAGCTGAAGAAATATCAGAATACTATGGAATGTCTGAAACTGTAGAAGAATATATAGAACATTACGGAATGCCAAGACGAAGTGGGAGATATCCATATGGATCTGGAGAAACTCCATATCAGCACGGACGAGATTTTCTTGGACGAATCGCAGATATGAAAAAATCAGGATTTACATATACTGATCCAGAGACCGGAGAGACATACACTGGCGAAAAAGCTATATATAAATCTATGGGACTTACTTCATCTGAATATCGAAGACAAGTAAGCTGGGCTAATTACGAAAAACGATTACAGGATGTAGCTACTGCCAAGAGTTTAAAAGAAGACGGACTCGGTGCTACAGAGATCGGTAGAAAAATGGGACTTCCAGAATCCACAGTAAGATCATTACTTAATCCAAAATCTGAAGACAATATGAATCAAGTTATGGAGACTGTAGATTTTTTACGTGATCAGGTTGAGAAGAAAGGCATGATCGATGTAGGTGCTGGTGTAGAACAGGAACTTGGAATTACAAGAACCAGACTTGATACTGCACTTGATTATTTGGAGAAAGCTGAAGGCTGTCCCATTTATGGAGGTGGAGTTCCTCAGCCAACAAATACAAATCAGCAGTCTAATCAGAAAGTATTATGTTTGCCTGGAACAAAGAAAAATGAAATTTATGATTATGATAAAGTAAAAACCATTACTGACTATACTTCTAACGACGACGGAGAAACTTATCATAAGAAATTTACATATCCTGAATCATTGGATTCTAAAAGACTACAGATCAGATATGCAGAAGATAAAGGACCTGACGGAATTACAGGCATCGAAAAAGATGGTATCATAGAACTTCGTCGAGGAGTACCGGATCTCTCTCTTGGTGATTCTCGATATTCACAGGTTCGTATCATGGTAGACGGAACACATTACCTTAAAGGTATGGCTGTATATTCAGACAACATGCCGGATGGTGTCGATGTCATATTTAATACTAATAAAAAGAAAGGTACTCCACAGGGAGACGTACTTAAGAAGATTAAAAATGATCCTGACAACCCGTTCGGTTCTTTAATTAAAGATGCTGATCAGGGTGGACAGTATTGGTATACCGATAAGAAAACAGGTAAACAGAAACTTGGACTTATTAACAAGAGAGCTGATGAAGGTGATTGGACTGAATGGGCAAATGCTCTACCATCACAGTTTCTTGGTAAGCAGACTCTTACCTTAGCTCGTAAACAGTTGGGATTAGCGAAGGCAGACAAGTACGCAGAGTACGATGAAATCTGTAGCTTATCAAATCCAACTATTAAGAAATATTTACTTGAGAAATTTGCTGATAACTGTGACTCAGCAGCTGTACATCTTAAAGCAGCAGCACTTCCAGGACAGAAGTATCATGTAATTATTCCTGTAAATACTCTTAAAGATAATGAAATCTATGCTCCTGGTTACACTCCAGGAACTCAACTTGCACTTATTCGATATCCGCATGGTGGTATATTCGAGATTCCAATCCTTACGGTCAACAACAAGAATAAACTTGGTAACGAGATCATCGGTAAAAATAGTATTGATGCTGTTGGTATCAATCATAAGATAGCCGATCGATTATCAGGAGCGGACTTTGATGGAGACACTGTAATGTGTATTCCTACAAATGATGCAGGCGGTAAGGTCAATATTAAAAACAAACATGAACTTAAAGATCTGGTAGGCTTCGATCCGAAAGTAGCATATGGTGGAACTAAAACCGTTGATGCTAAAGGTGTAGAACATTATACCAGAAATGGACAAGAGTATCCGATCATGAAAGATACTCAGAAACAGATGGGTGTTATTTCTAATCTTATCACAGACATGACATTGGCAGGAGCATCTGAATCTAAACTTGCCAGAGCCGTAAAGCACAGCATGGTTGTTATCGATGCAGAGAAGCATCATCTGGATTACAAACAGAGTGAAGTCGACAATAATATTGCAGCACTTAAAGCAGAGTTCCAGAGAAGTATTGATGCTAATGGTAACATAAAAATAGGTGGAGCAAGTACCATCTTATCAAAAGCAAAGGGTGAATATACTGTACCTAAACGACAGGGTAGTTATAAAACTAACTTGCCTGACAAAGAATACTATGATCCTACAAAACCAGTTGGAGCTAAGCTTTGGAAACCAGCTGACGATCTATATTATGTAGATCGAGGTAAAAGTAAAAAGTATCCTGGTATGACAGAGATTCGTACTGTTGATGGAAAGAAAATCATATACGATTCTAAGAACCCGGATGACTATAAAAAGTATAACCCCGTTGAAAGAAAGAATAAGACCACCGGTGAAGTCACATATACTAACCCAGATGGTACCATCCAATATAATGTTAAGACCCGTACTCAGAAGAGTAGTAAAATGGCGGAAACTGACGACGCTTACAGTTTAGTATCTGCATCACGACACCCTATGGAGTTAGAGTACGCCAGCTATGCCAACGATATGAAAGCCCTGGCTAACAAAGCTCGTGTTGAAATTGCAAATACCGGTAAGATACCATATGATGCCAAGGCTAAGCAGAAGTATCAAGCAGAAGTAATCTCCCTGGATAATAAGCTAACGAACGCCTTTATGAATAAACCGAGGGAGAGGGAGGCACTACGCCGTGCTAATGTAGAAATACAGGAGCGGACTAAAGCCAATCCGGATATGAAGAAAGAAGATGTAAAGAAGTTACGTCAGAGATCTGTAAACAAATATAGATCAGAGGTTGGATCTGTTCGGAGAGCAGACCGCAACATTGAGATAAGTGATCGGGAATGGGAAGCAATACAGGCTGGTGCTATATCTGAGACTAAGCTTAAAGACATACTGAACAATACAGACATTGATAAGCTTAGAGCAAGAGCAACACCAAAGCTTACTACTTCGCCAAGCTCTGCACAGATTACACGCATCAAAGCAATGTCAGCGTCTAACTATACGATTGGTGAGATTGCAAAGAAGACTGGCTTCTCAACTACTACTATTAGTAAGTACATTAAAGGAAAGGATGTGGTTTAAGTATGACAAACGAAACTATTACGGAGAAAGACTATCGATTGACTACACTTGACAATCCTTTTGATCCTTTTGAGGAGTTCTCTGATTGGTATAATTATGACATGGAAAAAGGTTACAATTGTTGTGGTTATGTTGATCGAATCTCTAATGTTACTGATGACATGTCACAGAAAGAAGCAAGCAAAGAGATTGAAAGAGCTATTGATGAAATCATTGTTATGAATCCTTTCAATAACTTTAAGAAAGTTGAACGAATTGTTAAAGTTGCTGTTTAATCTTTCTTTATCTTCATGTATTCAGCTTGTCGTTCGAAGCAATCATATCTAATACGATTGTTGGAGACAGAAATAAAGAAATATTTCCGCTTTAAAGAACAAAAAAGATTGAAAAACATAAGAAATATGATAGATATACCATATGACATGATGAATAAAGGGGTAGGGGGTACTTCAAAAATTACACCCCCTCCCTGCATCGCGGCGGTCTTGATATTTTCTCCGGCGGGATTTTTCAAGAAAGCAGTATTGATATTTAATAGTGTAAGGGAGGTACCGTCATGGCAATTTTCACAGCAATCGTTCAGGGCATTCTGGTTGCTGGACTTAGTAATCATGTAAACCAGGTGTTTAAACAGTTAAATAAAGCT
>ULYO01040183.1_pt1 | contig 12047 bp, 14 predicted proteins | sample 1962281 | NCBI WGS metagenome assembly ULYO01 (sample SAMEA4835866, study PRJEB28245) | human gut metagenome | biome: gut microbiome; material: fecal sample | place: Denmark | collected 2008 | reverse complement strand
CCGTGAAGTCCGGCGGTTGTACCATGCATGATGTCTCCGAGGGCGGTGTATTTGCAGCGCTGTGGGAGATGGCAGAGGGTGCAGGTGTTGGACTGACAATAGATATGAAGAAGCTTCCTCTCAGACAGGAGACAGTGGAGGTATGTGAATTCTGTAATGTAAATCCTTATGAACTCAGATCCGGCGGCAGCCTGATCATTGCTAGTCCGGAAGGAACTGCAGTGGTGGAAGCACTGGCGGCAGAGGGAATTCCGGCAGTGATCGTAGGAAGATTTACAGACAGTAATGAACGACTGATCCTGAATGAGGACGAAGTCCGTTATATGGATCGTCCTCAGAGAGATGAGATTTATAAAAGCGTGTAAAATTCTGAATCCACCCCTTATGTAAGGGAAAATGCAATATAAAAGTTATAAAGGAGATAGTGGCATGAGAGAAGAATTATTAGCGATCATAGAGAAGAACAGCAGGATCGATCTGAAGGAACTGGCAGTGATCCTGGGAGTGGAAGAGATCGATGTGGTAAATGAACTGGCAGCACTGGAGGCAGAGGGGATCATCTGTGGTTATCATACTCTGATCAACTGGGAGAAAACAGACATTGAAAAAGTAAGTGCTTTGATCGAGGTACGTGTAACTCCCCAGAGAGGCCAGGGCTTTGACAGTATTGCAGAGCGTATCTACAAATATCCTGAAGTGCGCAGTGTGTATCTGATGTCCGGAGCGTATGATCTGATGGTCATTCTGGAGGGTAAGACCCTGCGGGAGGTATCTAATTTTGTATCTGACAAGCTGTCCACACTGGATTCCGTGCTGAGTACAGCAACGCATTTTATCCTGAAGAAATACAAGGATCACGGAACCGCATTTGCTACGAAAAAAGAAGATGAAAGAGAGATGATCACTCCATGAGAAATCCATTAGCAGATAAAGTAGTGGATATCAAGCCATCGGGTATCCGCAAATTTTTTGATATTGTAAGCGAGATGCAGGATGCCATCTCTCTGGGTGTGGGAGAACCGGATTTTGATACTCCCTGGCACATCCGGGACGAGGGTATCTATTCCCTGGAAAAAGGAAGAACCTTTTATACCTCCAATGCCGGTCTGAAGGATCTGCGTCAGGAGATCTGCAACACGATCCGGAGAAAACAGGGCGTAACCTATGACTGGCAGCATGAAGTGCTGGTGACAGTCGGTGGCTCTGAGGCAATCGATATCGGGCTGCGTGCCATGTGCAATCCGGGAGATGAAGTCCTGATCCCCCAGCCCAGCTACGTATCCTATGAACCCTGTGCAATCCTGGCAGGAGCGACTCCGGTGATCATTGACCTGAAGGCAGAGAACGAATTCCGCCTGACAGCAGAGGAGCTGGAGGCAGCCATTACGGACAAGACGAAGGTACTGATTCTTCCGTTTCCCAACAATCCTACGGGAGCCATTATGGAAAAGTCTGATCTCGAGGCTATTGCAAAAATCATTGAGGAGCATGACATTTTTGTCATGTCCGACGAGATCTATTCAGAGCTTACCTATAAAGAGAAGCATGTTTCCATCATCAGTCTTCCCGGCATGAAGGAGAGAACCGTTTATATCAACGGCTTCTCCAAGGCATATGCCATGACTGGATGGAGACTGGGATACTGTTGCGGACCTGCAGCCATCATTCAGCAGATGACGAAGATCCATCAGTTTGCCATCATGTGTGCTCCCACCACCAGCCAGTATGCGGCAGTGGAAGCTTTGAAAAACGGAGATCCCGACATCGAGGAGATGCGTACGGCCTATAATCAGAGAAGACGCTTTTTGATGAATGCGTTCCGTGAGATGGGGCTGGAGTGCTTTGAACCTTACGGTGCATTCTATGTATTCCCCTGCATCAAAGAATTTGGCATGACCAGTGAAGAGTTCGCCACCAGATTCCTGGAGGAAGAAAAAGTAGCTGCCGTGCCCGGAACTGCATTCGGTGACAGTGGCGAGGGGTATCTTAGAATCTCCTATGCGTACTCCCTGGAGAAGCTGAAGACCGCCATCGGAAGACTGGGACATTTTGTAGAGAAACTGAGAGCAGAACAAAAAAATAAATAAATAAAGCATTTCAGGTAACTATTCGGAATCACAGGCAGAGAAGTGGTTCTGGATAGTTACTATGTTGTAAAGGAAAAAATATGCATATTATATTACACCAGCCGGAGATCCCGGCAAACACAGGAAATATCGGAAGAACCTGTGTGGCTACCGGCACCAGCCTGCATCTGATCGAGCCGTTAGGCTTCCGCTTAAATGAAAAAGAGATCAAGAGAGCCGGTATGGACTACTGGCAGCATCTGGATGTCACCAGGTATATGAATTTTCAGGAGTTCCAGGAAATGCACCCCGGAGTGAAGATCTGGATGGCAACCACGAAAGCACACCAGACCTACACCGATGTGAAATTTGGACCGGACGACTATATCATGTTTGGCAAGGAGAGCGCCGGAATCCCGGAAGAGATCCTGATAGAGCATGAAGAGACCTGCATCCGTATCCCTATGCTCCCTGAGATCCGTTCCCTGAACCTGTCCAATTCCGTAGCCATCGTGCTTTACGAGGCACTGAGACAGCAGGGATTCGAGAGCATGCAGAGGGATGGAGAACTGCACAGACTGCACTGGAAAGAATCGTAAGACTGTAAAAGGAACAATTCGGAGGAATGTTCCTTTTTGATTGGAAAAAATGTAATAAGATATAAAATATTGGTCAGAAAAAATGTTGAATATACAATTGATTTGATCAGAAAAAATGTTGTAAATTATATGATATTGATCAGAAAAAATGTGATAAACTGTATGTTATAGGAAAGAAAATTGTAACAGAACAGGAGCAGAGAATATATGCAGATCCATGATACAGCATTTATAGCTCCCGGTGCGGTGGTGCTGGGAGATGTGACGATCGGAGAAAACAGCGGAATCTGGTACAATGCGGTGGTCCGGGGCGACCGGGACTCCATTGTCATCGGCAGAGAGAGCAATATTCAGGACAATGCGGTAGTGCATCTGGGCAGTGGATATCCGGTGGAGATCGGAGATCATGTGACCATTGGACACGGTGCGATCGTCCACGGCTGTAAGATCGGCGACAATACCATGATCGGTATGGGAGCCATTCTGATGAACGGCTGTAAGATCGGGAAAAACTGCATCATCGGTGCTGGAGCACTGGTGACGCAGAATGTGGAGATCCCAGATAATTCCCTGGTCGTCGGCAATCCCGGGAAAGTAAAACGTGCTGTTACCGAAGAAGAGATCCGGTGGAATCTGGAAAACGCACGTATTTATGTAGAGGAAGCACAAGAAGAGAAAAGAGCACTGTCCTAGCGGAAGTGCTCTTTTGCAAATTCCATATCCTGTACCAGCTCCAGTGTACCAAGATATTGTTCGTTTTTATCCCGGACGGCATAATAGGTCACGAGAAAAGTCCGGCCGTTCTTGTCCATCCAGACCGGTACCTGGTCCAGATTCCCTGCACGGAATTCTTCGATAATGCGGCGAACCCGTTCTTCAATCTTAGGCGGGTGACAGGTGAAGACCTCCCGGCCCAATGCCATGCCGGGACGTTTGAATACCTTGGGGCCTTCGTTGAAATAACGATTGACATTATCGATGTCTACGAAGGTAATCTCCAAAGGAATCGTATTCAACATGGCGGTCAGCTGCGACAGGGTCAGACTGCCGCCGGGGAGGTGGATTCTGGTCTCACTACCTGTAAAAGCGTGTTCCGCAGACATGGTGTCAGCCGTAGAGGCAGTGTCGGTCAGATGTGCTTCCGCAGCCTCCCAACTATCACCCCGGATACCGAAGCATTCCGCATAATCTTTGGCATCCCGGTAAATGTGATACCATTCCTCCTCCGAGAAATTCAGTGCGCAGTTGGGGAAGAGGATATTGGATTCCTTGTAGATCATTTCTTCCATGCGGGTCAATACGGCATTCAAACGTTGTTTCCATGCATCGGTTTCTTTTTGGTCTTTTTGTTTTGCAAGAGCATTCAGTTCATCCCGGATCTCATCATCCACTGTCCACATGACTGCAGAGGGGCCGCTGATCCCATATTGCACCTTCAAATGTGGATAAAGTAAATCTCCTTTTTTGGCATAGTGGATAGCAATCTGGCGCAGCTCATTTAATGATCCGTCATCTATTGTTCCATTTTCCAGAACCTGCTTCGCGCGGGCAATCAGCTTTTCCAGTGCTGCATTTTCCAGCGTAAAAGTCTGCAGGGGATGCCCGGAGATCTGGATCAGGGCGGCAGCAGCGGAGAGCCGTTGGTCCTGTATGTCCTTAGAGTGCAATTTCTGGGCATCTGTCGCGGAACCATGGAACAGGGCGGAATGTACATCACAGAGCCGCTGCAATTCTTCGATGGAAGTACCCTCCCGTAGCAGCTCCTGTTCGGCCTGCATAATTGCGGAAGGATCCACATCCTTACATTCCCGGACGAAATCCGCCTGGACGCTTTCCAAAGTTTCTCCATTATTTAAACGTTGTAAGTAAGACTTGATCTGATCTTTCATATAAAAATTCCTCCGGAATCAGTATGCCCCGAAGGAATTTTTGCTATTCGTTAATTATCTTTTGCTATATTTGTTTTTATACTTTTTTCGCGGAGTCGGGAATAAATTCAAGTCTTAATTGCATCCCCAGTCCCTGAGCCAGCTTTTTCAGCGTACTCAAACTGGGATTCCGGGTACCGTTTTCTATTCTGCTTATGTCAGCCTGTGGAATTCCTGTTTTAAGAGATAACTCTTTTTGTGTAATATTTTGATTTGCTCTTGCATCAATTAATGATTGGATGATGTCGTATTCTGCCTGGAGAGCATCATATTCGGTTTTTACCTCAGGATTTTGTAAAGCTTTTTCCTTATAAGCCCTATAATTGCTCATTGCCATACCTCCGCTCATAATCATCCTTATATTTTTGTGCTAAAAGTTTCTCCGCAATCGGTGTTTTATTCGTTTTTTTAATGAAACCATTGGTTAATACAACTTTTTGATCTATAAAAAAGAAGTAGAAAACTCTGGTAATATCAGATCCTTGTATTGTTCGTAATTCAAAGAGTCCATTTTGAATGTGTTTGGAGTATGGTTCACGTAAGAGTGGACCATTTGCCTCCAACAGATCAATAGTCCTTAAGGTTTTCGCTAATATTTTAGGTTCGAGAGAATCCAAAAAATCCTGAACGGGACATTTTCCGTCAATGGTGTCGTAAAAAAGAACTTCGTACATTAGTTTTCCTCGTTCTGTTAATATCATAATATGTTGAATACAACATATTGTCAAGATGTTCCTATGAAATATTATTTATTTACCTGAATCGGAGGTGGTATCTTGGTTACGTAATTGTTCTATCTTAATTTTATATATCATTAAGCGCAATAAATAATCTGGCATAGTACGGTTTCCTAACTCCCAATCCTGTAAAGTGCGGTAGGGAATTCCGAAATATTGGCAAAACTCTTTTCGGGTCATTCCTGTGCTGGTTCTTAGTTTTATCAAAGTATCTTGTGTATTCATTTTACCTCCTTAAATATATACGCAAAGCGTATAGATTTATAAATAATATAACGTACGCAAAGCGTATAATCAAGAGAAATATTACATAGAAAAGGATTGAAATATGATATAATGAGTGCAAGTGAGTCAATATATTTACATGATTGAAGAATGGCGAATTTGATTAAATAAAATGCATTAAGTGATACTTCAATAAAAAGGAGATATTTCATGGCACTTTTACATTTTTCAGATATTTTAATAAACGCGGGATTGGATCCGGCAAAGGTACAGTTAATTCGACATGCGATGAATGATAAAGATTTTCGTGCCTGTTATGAAAAGAATATGGTGAAGGAATATACCGGTGAGCAGAAGAAGGATTTTAATAAAGGATATGATTACTGGGCGGTGTTTATAAGTGGAAAAGGGACTGAGGCAAGATTCTATAAATTGTATAGAGTAGGTGCTGTTGTGCCGAGGTGCCTGGAAGTGATGCCGAAAGATTATCCCTGTCCGCAAGCTTTTGAAACCCCTGGGGATTATTATGAATTGGAATATGCAGATATATTAAAAGAATTTGAAAATAGGTTAATTATTAAATGGGGAGATGCTACCAGAGTATGGCATCAAAAGGGAACCACGGAAAAAGAAATTGTAGCAATACAGACCAGCCACAATGAGGAATTTGTCGGATATGAAAATGTGGTTCTGCCCTATGAAAAATTAAAAGAAGTAGTGGAAAATGATGTGGATTATAAGCTATGGCACACTGCTCTCTCTAATGTAAAGGCAGTATATCTGATTCTTGATGTGAAAAACGGACAACAATATGTAGGTTCTGCGTATGGAAACAGAGGTCTGTTGGAGCGTTGGGAATGCTATGTGGACACTTTTCATGGGAACAACAAATTGATGAGAGAAGTGATCTGTGATCATCCCGACAGGTACCAATTTTTTCAGTTTTCCATATTGCAGATATTTTCCATGTCCACTCCGGATGATATTATAATAAATGCGGAAAACTTATGGAAAAGAAAACTGGGTACGAAAGAATACGGCATGAATGCCAACTGACATTGAGGTGAACTATGAATTATCAGGAAATACTTAGCCATTTTACATACGATGACAGTACGGATATCAGGAATCGAGCAGCGGTGGCAGAAGCTGGTGACTATCGGGAGAACAGGGATATTATCAACGAGATCGTCCTGTGGAAGATGAATCGTAGACCGCAGGTGACAGAGGAACTGATAGATGCCATTTTTTCATTAAAGGAGATTAAAACGCCTTTGCAGGCATTGGAGGATGAAAAGACAGCACAGGTCATAGAAAAATTACTGCAAACGAAGGGAATGCAGCTTCCGATGGCAAGTACGGTGTTGCATTTTTATTACCCGGAGGTATTCCCTATTATTGATCAGCGGGCATATCGGGAACTTTACGCTATGGATTATCCCAAAACCATGACGAAGATCCCCATGCTGACGGAACTCTATCTTAAATACATAAAAGATTGTTGGGAATATCAGCAGGAAAAGTGTCCGGAAATTGCATTTTCCAAGATAGATAAGGTGCTATACCAGCTGGATAAGGAAAAGGGTAACAAAGTAATATATTAAATTTGATTAAGATATAAAAAGGAGAAAATTATGGAATATATATCAGATGCACAGGCAAAACAGATGATCTTAGAGGTAGGCCGCAGAATGTATCAGGGCGGCTTTGTGGCAGCGAACGACGGGAATATCTCCTGTAAAGTCGGAGATAATGAGATCTGGGCAACACCTACGGGAGTTTCTAAGGGATTTATGACAGAGGACATGCTGGTAAAACTGGATCTGGACGGGAATGTGTTGGAGGGAACGCACAAGCCTTCCAGCGAGATCAAGATGCACCTCAGAGTATTCAAGGAGAACCCGAAGGTACAGGGCGTGGTACATGCACATCCTCTGACGGCGACGGCGTTTGCCTGTGCGGGCATCAGTCTGGAAGAACCGGTGCTGATGGAAGGGGTTCTGTCCTTGGGCTGTGTGCCGCTAGTGCATTTTGCCCTGCCCGGCACAGAGGAAGTGCCGGAAGCGGTGGCACCCTATTGCCGGGAATACAATGCTGTACTGTTAGCAAACCATGGCGCACTGACCTGGGGAGATAACCTCATGCAGGCATATTACCGCATGGAGACCACGGAATATTATGCGAAGATCCTGATGATGAACAACTTTATCTTAGGGAAGAAGACGTTGTTGTCCCAGGGACAGATCGACGATATTATCAAGATCCGTGCAGGATGGGGCATCACCACGGGTGGCAGACCCATCGGACCGGAGGGCGCGCAGAATCTGGAGGATATCTGCATCTCCCGGAAGCGGTGATTTGTTTTTCCGGACACAGTAGCGCGATAGCACGATTCGTAAGCTTATGATAGAAGGTCCTGTTAGAGACTTTTGCGAAAGCAGCCTCCAACAGGACCTTTTTTTTGTGCGTTATTTGTGTAATTGCATAGAAGCAGGCAGGGGGAAAGCTCCTATAGGACACAGATTTTTCACAGAGTGAACACTTTTTCAATACAAAATCCAACTATACTTGAGAAAACAATGGAATTTGGACGGAATAGCAATCGGAGGTTCGCCGTGAAGAACAAAGAGATCAAACAGATAATTTTTTCCCGAAAGAAAAACAAAAAATGGATCATCATTGCGCTGGTACTGGTACTTACGCTGGGTGGAGGTTCTGTGGCAGCAGTGGTGATATTACATAGAAACGGCAATCAATCAGAATTTTCCATGCCGGGGAATATGGCGGGGCTGACCTTCACGGAGGATATGACTGCTGCGTCAGGTGTTACCAATGTCGGTATCACGGAAGAGACCTTCGATGTGGAAAATCTGACGGCAGAGCTAGAGATCGAGGAAGTCTATGCGGTCTCCGGGGAAGAGGTAACGGCAGGAGATAAGATTTTAAAGCTTACGGAGGACAGTGTGGAGGAAGCCGGAAAGGAACTGGAGAGAGCGCTGGAGGATGCGGAACTTGCGTATCGTACCGGAGCCATTGAACATGAGCAGAACCTGATCACCGCGGAGTACACAAGAGACAGTGCTATCCTTACCGGACAGCAGGCGAAGGAAGTCTATGATGAGACGGTAGCAAGTCTGCAGAGTGCTGTGACCAGGGCGGAAGAGGAATTGCAGGATGCCGAGGATGACATAGCGGAATATGAGTCTTACGTTAATGACGGTTCCTATAAGAGTTATTTCAAGGTAGATGAATATCAGGCAATCTATGATGAGAACCTGAAAGCACTGACGGATAAACTGGATGAGTGGGGAATCAGCTGGTCCCAGATCACCGGCGGGTCAGCCGGATCTGTGCAAGCAGGTGGAACCGCAGGCAATGTGCTGGGTAGCAGTGGACAGGACAGCAATTCCTCAAATGTGAAAACTTTGGCATCCCTATACAGCATTTTGGAACAGAACCTGAAGGATCTGGAAGAGGCACAGGAAAAATATGAGGATGCAGTCACCAATGCTTCTTTTAACTTACAGACATTGCAGTTAAAGCTTCCCAGCCTTCAGCAGGCAGTCACGGAGGCAAAGGAAAATTATGAGATCCAGCTGGCGCAGGCAAAGCTGACTTACGAGACTTCCTTGTCCAGTGCGGAACGTGCAGAGAGCGATTACAATACCACAGTGGAAAAGGCAGAATCCGACCTGGCATCTTTGAAAAGTACTTATGAAGATGCCAAAGAGAATCTGGAACTGTTTGAAAGCAGCGTAGGTGACGGATATTTCTATGCGTCCGAGGATGGTACGATCCTGCGGACCATGGTACGGGCGGAGCAGACTCTGACTTCCGATGCAGTCGTATTCGTTTACAGCAATCCGAAGGAGCTGACCGTCACCGTATCGGTAGATCAGTCGGATATTGCAAAACTGACCGTAGGCGACAGTGCTTATGTGCAGTCCTCTGCGGGCAGCGGATTTACCGGAGTGATCACAGCTATCGATCCGGTATCCTCGTCTAGCAGCCGTACCAGTGTCACTTACAGCGTGACGGTACAGATCAACGTGGAAGATAAGGAGGACAGCTTAAGTGCCAACGAATCCGTTACCGTAGTCTTCGGCATGACGGAGGAAGAGATCAAGCAGTTACAGCAGAGACAGAGCATGCAGGGAGGACAGACACAGTCATGAAATTAAAAAGACCACATTTTGATAAACTGAAATCCCTCACGAAGAAGCAGAAAAAGTTGATCCTGGCGGGGATCGCACTGCTTATGCTGATCCTGGCAGCCTGTTATACCGTGTTTATTGCACCGTTACTTCAGAAAGAACAGTGGATCTACAAGGAAGAGACGGTGGAGCGTGGTACTTTAAAGGTAGGTGTGACGGAGAGCGGTTCTCTGGAATACAACACAAAATCCGTAGATTACGATCTGGATCTGGATGTCAGTGATGATGACGAGGATGACAGCGACGAGGATGACGATGATGCCGTACAGAAATATCTGAAGATAGAGGAGATCTATGCTGCCAGCGGGCAGCGTGTCACCGAAGGCGAGGAACTGCTGAAATTCACGGAAGACAGCGTGGAGGCAGTTCGGGCATTGTTGCAGAATGCGGTAGTGGAGGCGCAGGCAGACTATGCGGAGGCAGAGAGTACTTATGAATTGTCCTTGCTGGAAGCCCAGACCGATTACGATACCCAGAAGATCAGTGTTTCCTATGCGGCATCTATCCGCAATACTTCCGGTACGAGCGTGACGAACAATGTGGCATCCCTGCAGGTGCAGCTGGAGCAGAAGCAGGCGAATACCGCATCTTTGCAGGAGAAACTGACGCAAGCACAGGAAGATTATCAGGATGCATTGGAGACCTACGAAGCGGCAAAGGAAGGCTATGAAGGTGCCGGAACCGATAATACAGTGAATTTCATGACAATACAGAACGGTTATCTCAGCGCAAGAACAAAATATCAACAGGCAAAAGCGGCGCTGACTCAGGCGGAAACAGCGGTAACGGACAATGAAAGTGCCATCACCGATCTGGAGAATCAGCTGGCGGCAGCCAGGGCGAAGCAAACTATTGACAAGCTGGATACGGAAGAGACCTATCAGGAGGCCGTGATCAACGGACAGAATGCCCAGACTACCTACAACGCTACCGTGGAAGATCTGAAGGAGACCTTACAGGAAGCGGAAGAGACGAAAGAAAAACGGGAAGAACAGTTACAGGCCTTTGAAGCTTTCATCGGAAGTGATGGTATTCTCTATGCCGCAGAGGATGGTGTGATCACAGAGGTCAGCTACGAAGCGGGAGACCGTCTGACGACGACAGGAGCTCTGTTTTCCTATGCAACGTCGGATGACATGAGAATCTCCGTGGATGTGACCCAGGAGGATATTGTGGACCTGCAGGTGGGAGATGCGGTAGATATCACCTTTACGGCATACCCGGAGGATTCCTATACTGGAAGCATTCTCTCCATCAATACCACGGCTACTTCCGATTACAGTAATACCGTAAGCTACACTGTGGAGATCAGCGTGGAAGGTGAACTGGAGCAGCTCTACGGCGGCATGACCGCAGATGTGATCTTCGTTACCGAAGAAAAGGAAGATGTCCTCTATGTATCCCGTAAGGCGATCGTAGAAGAGAACGGCAAGACCTATGTCTATCGTAAGGCAGCACTGGGCGGCAGGGAACTGGCGGAGGTAGAGACCGGTATCACTAACGGTGTGGACATCGAGATCTTGTCAGGACTGGAAGAGGGCGATACCATCTACCTGGCAAGTAAAGTCAGTTCCGAGGCAGAAGTCAAGAGCACGGAGGAGACTGCCGATTCCGGCAGCAGTTCTGATACCGCAATCGGCAGTGATACGGAGTTCGAGATGCCGGAGGATATGCAGATGCCGGGAGGCGGTGACATGCCCCAAGGTGGTCCCGGAGGCAGCGGTTCCGGCAGTTTCGGCGTCGGAATGCCGGGCGGTCCCGGAGGACAATAAATCAGGCGGATGGAGCAAATGTTGAGAAACAGACAGGAATGATTGGGAATAGTTATGAAGCAGAATGAAAATGGGAAAAAGATCAAGGAAACTATAAAAAATCGGATGAGCTGGATCGGATCATGGAAAAGCTGGTCGAAAAGGCGCAAGCTCACCACAGGTGTCTGTGGTGTCTGTGTGATCGCTGTAGTGGCTGGTGCCATTGGTCTCTCCGGTGGTTCCGACACAGAAGTCATTTATAAAGAGACTACGGTAAAATACGGTACACTGGTCAAAGGTGTGACGGAGAGCGGCTCTGTGGACATCGGTACGGTGGATCAGACCTTTGATCTGGATATGAGTGCCCTACAGAGAACGGATACCTCCGGCAGCAGTTCCTCTGGCGGCTCCTCCGGTAGTACTGTCGGCAGTAGCTCTGGTTCCGGTGGATTTGGCGGCATGAGTGCTTCCGGCGGCGGAGCTCAGGGAGGCTTAGACATGTTTGGTCAGATCTTCAATATGGGCGG
>ULYO01065512.1_pt1 | contig 12075 bp, 9 predicted proteins | sample 1962281 | NCBI WGS metagenome assembly ULYO01 (sample SAMEA4835866, study PRJEB28245) | human gut metagenome | biome: gut microbiome; material: fecal sample | place: Denmark | collected 2008 | reverse complement strand
TGCGAAAGCCCTGCGCCAGAATCTCCCGGGCACGCAGCTGCGGGTCATGGTCCAACAACAACAGCAGCTGACAGTCCTGAACCGAGCGGCTGACCTGTTCAATCAGCTGCTGGCGGCTTGACACCTGCCGTTCTTCATCAAAATCGATTCCCAGCAGGGCAAACTGTGCCGCCACATTGGGGTTTGACTGCATCAGCCCACGCAGGGAATATCCGGTATTCAGCAAAAGTACCTGATTCTTCACCGAGTCATTCCTTCCTGATCTGCAAGACCTGGCAGAAAATACTGTCGGTCAGAAAATCTTGTGATCAATCCAAGTATTATTATAGAGGAAAGCGCCTGTTTGTGCAACAAAAGTTTTGTGAATTTGTCCTGTCCCGACCCCGACAAGGGCAAAAAAATCCCCCATCCGAGCCGGTCGGACAGGGGATCGATTGCAGTCTTAGCGTTTTTTGGTGCGGATGTCTTCCAGAATCTGGGCTACGCAGTCCTCAACAGACAGCACGCCGCCCTCGCCTTCCTTGCGGGTACGAACCGAAACGGTGCCGTCCTCCGCTTCCTTCTCGCCGACGATGAGCATATACGGAATCTTCTTGAGCTGGGCTTCTCGAATCTTATAACTCATCTTTTCGGAGCGCCAGTCAGCCTCTACACGGATGCCGGCATTCTGGAGAGCTTCCAGAACCTTCTGGGCATAGTCGTGGTGTTTTTCGCTGATTGGAATGATCATCGCCTGGGTCGGCATCAGCCATGTTGGCAGTGCGCCGGCATATTTTTCCAGCAGCAGAGCCAGAGTACGCTCATAGCAGCCGATGGAGGTGCGGTGGATGATGTATGGAGTGTGGTCCTTGCCATCCTCGCCCACATAGGTCATGCCGAATTTCTGAGCCAGCAGCATATCAATCTGAATGGTAATCAGGGTATCCTCTTTGCCGAATACGTTCTTAATCTGGATATCCAGCTTTGGACCGTAGAAGGCAGCCTCATCGATACCAACCTTATAGTCGATTCCCAGATGGTCCAGAATGTTCTTCATCGCAGTCTGGGCTGCATCCCACTGCTCTGCGGTGCCCTCGTATTTATCGGTACGATTTGGGTCCCACTGGCTGAAGCGGTAGCTGACATCCTCCTCCAAACCTACGGTTTCCAGACAGTATTTTGCAAGCTCCAGACAGCCGCGGAACTCCTCCTCCAGCTGGTCCGGACGGATAATCAGGTGGCCTTCGGAGATGGTGAACTGGCGGACACGAATCAGGCCGTGCATCTCGCCGGAATCCTCGTTGCGGAACAGGGTAGAGGTCTCGCCCAGACGCATTGGCAGGTCACGGTAGGAGCGGGCACGGTTCAGGTAAACCTGATACTGGAACGGGCAGGTCATCGGACGCAGAGCGAAGCACTCCTTGGTCTCGTCGTTCGGGTCGCCCAGCACGAACATACCATCCAGATAGTGGTCCCAGTGACCGCTGATCTTATACAGTTCTCGTTTTGCCATATATGGGGTCTTGGTCAGCTGATAGCCGCGCTGAGCCTCGGTGTCCTCAATCCAGCGCTGAAGCTGCTGGATGACCTTGGCGCCGTTTGGCAGGATAATCGGCAGGCCCTGACCGACAACATCGACGGTGGTGAAGTATTCCAGCTCGCGGCCAATCTTGTTGTGGTCGCGGCGGCGTGCCTCCTCCTGCTGCTGCAGGAAGGCATCCAGCTCGCTTGCCTTCGGGAATGCCACACCGTATACACGGCACATACTGTCGCGGGAAGCATCTCCGCGCCAGTAAGCGCTGGTTGCCTGAGTAAGCTTGAAGGCCTTGATGGTGCCGGTGCTCATCAGGTGCGGGCCGGCACACAGGTCGGTAAAATCTCCCTGAGTATATACGCTCAGCTCCCAGCCCTTCTGAGCATATTCTTCGAGCAGCTCCAGCTTATAGTCCTGTCCTGCGAACAGGCTTCTGCCTTCCTCTACGGTGATGATGCGCTGGACAACCGGGATATTTTCCTTGACGATTTTTTTCATCTCAGCTTCGATTGCTGTAAACTGGTCCGGAGTGAAGGGTTTGACTCCGCCGATATCGTAGTACCAGCCGCTTTCCAGAGCAGGGCCGATACCGAATTTTGCCTCTGGGAAAAGGCGCTGAATTGCCTGTGCCATAACATGGGCAGCTGTGTGCCAAAATGCACCCTTGCCGTCCTCATCATCAAAGGTGCAGATTTCCAGACCGCAATCCTCATTGATTGGGGTACGCAGGTCAACGACCTTGCCGTCGATGCGTCCGCAGCAGGCAGCCTTTGCCAGACCTGCGCCCAGCGATTTTGCAACATCGATGACCGAAACGCCCGATTCAAATTCCTTTACGCTTCCATCTTTTAATGTAATATGGATCATTGTTGTTTCCTCCTTACTGGTTGTTTTGTGTGTTCCGTTTGCGGCAGTCCTTCCGTTTGCGGCGCTCCTCCAAAAAGCGCACCACATCGAAAAACTCGGGATAGCGGTAAAACTCTCTCCGGCTTGCCATCTGCTTGAGGTCGGAGACGGTGACCCAGCGAACTGCGCTGACCTCCTCCTCCTGCAAGACGGCATCGGAAAGGTCGAAATCCTGCTCCACGACAAAGTTTTCCGACAGCAGCTTGCCGCGTAATTTTCGATTGAGCTTATGCACCTGTGAGGGCAGGATCTGGATTCCGATTTCCTCCCGCGGCTCCCGGATACACGCCTGCAAGCTGGTTTCTCCCGCCAGCACACAGCCGCTGTGGGTTGCCCAGGTGCCGGGCAGGTCTTTTTTTTGCAGCGAGCGCTTCTGAATCAGAATCTCGTCGCTGCTGTTGACGATCCAAACATCAACCACCATGACATACTGTCCATCGGACAGAGGCTCTCCCCGGACAAAGGTTTTTCCGGTGCGATTGCCATAGACATCATAGATGTCGCAAATCTCGCCGGTACCCTTTTCCCGCTTTGCGTTGTGGGAAACGGTGTGTTCCATCGCTGCTCCTCCTTTCCGGCTGCTTGGCTCAAAAGTTCCCGTCAAGACCGGGATTTTAAAAAACAAAAAAGCCTCATCCCAACTGCAGGGATGAAGCTTGAATTTCTCAAAAGGCTCCACGGTTCCACCCGTATTATGTTTCCGCCCAAAAAGGCAGGGAACATCTCTCGTGCCGGCCAATAACGCTGCCGCTGCGTCGTGCTTAAACGCCCCAAGGCCAAGGGCAGTTCACACGCTCTCCGGGGTGGTGGCTCAAACGAAGCATTTTCCTGCTGCGGCGCTTCCAGCTGCCGGTCGGCTGCGCCTGCTCTCTGGTACAGGATGTTCGGCCCAAATGGGGCCCAAACCATCTTCGAAGGCTTCCCCTTCTACGATTTATGGGATATGCTCTTTGTTTTAATTTTCATGTTACCACCCAAACCTTCAAATGTCAACACAATTTTCTTGACAACTCTTCGCATAACAGATAAAATAAATATGTGCCATTCATTTTTTTCAGCAAATGTGATGGTGGAACAGATTATAAAGTGCGGCGCCGCAGCGCGGCAGCAGAAAACGGGCAGACCGGCGCGTGGCAGGGCATCCTTGCTTTGCAGGCATCCTTGCTGTCGGTCTTGGCTCACATCATCCGCAACGCATTGTTCCGCACTTTTAAAGCTGCAAGGTATCCCTTTGGAGCGCAGCGAAATTCAGAACGATTCAGAGTACACGCTCAGCTTGTATGAGATTGATTTTTTCGAAACGACCTCTTTTCATGGGAGGAACGTCATCCACGGTGTCCGGCTGCGGTTGTCGGCTCGGGGCTCTGGGCTTTTTTTCGTCAAAGATATCCCCACAAACCTGATTGTCTGGGGCTGGTTTTGCGCTAAAAGGTCTCCTCTTTGGAATTTATTTTTCTTATATTACAAATAGTAACAAGAGAATAGAAAAAACAGGTCCATTCGACTTCATTTTCCTGCATTTTGGAGAAGTCTCTGAACGGTGCCTCCCTTTGTTGCGGAGCAATTCGTTCGGATTTTTTGTTGTGTCCCAAAGCGATGAAGCAACGGCTTTCACAATTTTCCCGGATAGCCCAAGCAGGGCTGTCTGACAAACATCTTTGCACATATCGGTAAAGGAGGACACAAAGTCTCATGGGTTCAGTCATCAGTTACGTCGCCTGCATCCTGCTTTCTCTGGCGGCAGGCTTTGCGATTTTTTTCCCATTCGGAATCCAGTATCGCAAAAAAACAGCAGAAGCCGAATTCGGCACCGCTGAAGAGGAAGCAAAGCGCATCGTAGGAGATGCCATCAAGGAAGCAGAGGTCAAAAAGAAAGAGGCTCTGGTCGAGGCGAAGGACGAAATCCACAAGCAGCGCACCGAAGCAGAAAAGGAAGTCAAGGAACGCCGCAACGAGGTTCAGCGCTTGGAGCGCCGGGTACAGCAGAAGGAAGAATCCATCGACCGCAAGCTGGACAACCTCGAAAAGAAGGAAGAATCCCTGCAAAACCGCATCAAGGAAGCGGACGCAAAGCTCAAGGAAGCAGACCAGATCAAGGCCAGCCAGTTTGAAGCGCTGGAAAAAATCTCCGGCTACACCGCCGAACAGGCCAAGGAATATCTGCTGTCCAATCTGGAAAATGAACTGGTGCATGAAAAAGCACTGAAAATCAATCTCTATGAGCAGAAGTTCAAGGACGAATCGGAGCAGCGCGCCAAGGAAATCATCGCGACTGCCATCCAGAAATGTGCCTCTGACTATGTCGGCGAGGTGACCGTTTCGGTTGTTTCTCTGCCAAACGACGAGATGAAGGGCCGCATCATCGGACGCGAAGGCCGCAACATCCGCACTCTGGAGACTATGACCGGCGTTGACCTCATCATCGACGACACACCGGAAGCCATCACCCTGTCCAGCCACGACGCTGTGAAGCGTGAGATTGCCCGCACCGCTCTGGAGCGCCTGATTCAGGACGGACGCATCCATCCGGCCCGCATCGAGGAAACGGTCGAGAAGGCACAGCGCGAAATCGAAACCAAAATCAAGCAGGACGGCGAGCGTGCCGTTCTGGAAACCAATGTCCACGGAATGCACCCTGACATGATTCGTCTGCTGGGCCGCATGAGATACCGTTCGAGCTACGGTCAGAACGTCTTGCAGCATTCCATCGAGGTTTCCCATCTGGCAGGCGTTATGGCTGCCGAGCTGGGCGCAGATGTGGCAACTGCCAAACGCGCAGGCTTGATTCACGATATCGGCAAGGCACTGACCCATGAAATCGAGGGTAGCCATGTCAAAATCGGTGTTGACCTTGCCAGAAAGTACAAGGAAAGCCCGGCTGTCATCCATGCAATCGAAGCGCACCACGGCGATGTAGAGCCAAAGACACTGGTTGCCTGCATCGTTCAGGCGGCAGATGCCATCAGCGCTGCCAGACCGGGTGCAAGACGCGAGAATGTCGAGAACTACATCAAGCGTTTGGAGAAGCTGGAAGAAATCGCCAACTCCTTCGAGGGTGTTGAGAAGTGCTTTGCCGTTCAGGCAGGCCGCGAAATCCGCATCATGGTTCGTCCGGAGGTTATCTCCGACGACAAGATGGCCATTGTTGCACGCGAAATCGTCAACAAAATCGAGTCCGAGATGGAATATCCGGGCCAGATCAAGGTCAACATCATCCGCGAAAGCCGCGCTGTGGATTACGCAAAGTAAAATTAAATTTGGATATTACAAAACCAGCCCATGTATCACAGATACATGGGCTGGTTTTTTTGCGTTATCTTAGTTCTTGTGCTGATACTGCTCAATCAGTTGCTTCATGTGGTCTGCACCCTCCACCAGAATGACATCCTCGTCGATGACAAGGCAGGGGATTCCGGCGCGGTGCTGCTCACGCACTTCCTGCATCTCCGGTGCGGTGTCGCGAACCTTCAAAAAGCTCTTGAGCTTTCCAACACTCTCGCAGATGTCCACATACAGGTACTTGATATTCTGCTCGGAAAGAACCTCTTTCACCGGTGGGCAGCCGCCTCATGTTCCGGTGCCGTACAAAATGACCTTTCTCATACAAACACTCCTTTTTGCGTTACACTGTTTTTCCTTAACTTTACAGAGCCGATGCGTCCAAAACGCCCGGCTGGCAAGCTCGACAGGCCCAATCCTGCCGCAGCTTTGCTCTCATTTTTATTATATCCATCTTACTTTTTAGGGTCAAGCAAGCAAAGCAAATCTTGACAACAGTCAATATTTCCGATACACTGAAGAAAAGGAGGGATTTTCTGATGTTCTGTCGAAAATGCGGTCAGCAGATTGCTGAAAATACGGTCGTCTGCCCATATTGTGGGGAGGCACAAAACAACACTCCGCCCGTTGTGGATAACGGCGGCTTCGGCTGGGGATTGCTGGGCTGCTGCATCCCGGTCGCCGGTCTGATTTTGTTTCTGGTCTGGAAGGACACCAAGCCCAAAACAGCCAAAGCAGCCGGTATCGGTGCGCTGGTCTCGGTGATTCTTGCGATTTTGTACTACATCCTCATCTTCACCTCTGCCATCACCATTGGCATCCTGTCCTAATCGCAGATGCTTGCCTGGCTGTATCGCTGGCTTCCCATCCTGTTTGGGTGCCACTGTCGGAGCGACCGCTCCTTTTTCTGGCGCGGCAAACAGTTTCCTCTGTGCGCCCGATGCACCGGCGAGCTGTGCGGCATCCTGATGGCGCCGGTGTGGTTTTTCCTGCGCGGGATTCCTCCCTGGCAGGCGATGGTGCTGTTGATGCTGCCCCTGCTGGCGGATGGATTTGCCCAGCGGCTGACCCGCTACGAAAGCGGCAACCTGCGGCGGCTGGTCACCGGCTTGCTGTTCGGGTTTGCCCTGATGTCCCTGCTCGCACGCTCCACCGTCTTTGTGGCACAGCTGGGCTATCAGGTGGGCCGTCAGCTTTAAATGTTCCCGATTCCAAAACGCAAACAAAGCCTTCCCCGATTGGGGAAGGCTTTTGAGTTTGCAAAGACTGCAAAAGAAATTTTCTGTTTGGAAAATTATCTCTTGGAGAAGATGTTAAGAACCCGATTGATCCTGCCAAACATCCGGTTATTGTTTCGCTTTCCACCTGATTTTTGGCTTCATACTGCGGTTTTTCTGCACATCAGATTCTCATTTTTATTACCTTGTGTAACGCTAACTTGGTTGCTGTCTGAAATGTCACTGGAATCATTCATTGAAGGTTACATTAGTCCCCTTTTCCTTAAATGTCTCAGCCAGACTGATTGCAACATTGTATGTGCCGTTTGGGATTGAGTAATATTCTACGCTCCCATTTCTGTCTGTAAATTTAGCCTGGTCAACGTTTTTGAAAATTGCCAACTCGTCCATATCCTCCGAATTGATGCGAACAAAGCTGCCTGAACTCATGTCAATGGTGCTTAATTCGATGGTTTTTTCTTGCCGAACAAACTGAGATAGTGGCAACAAGGCCATGAAGTCTTTTGAATCTTGCGTGTCCAAATTGTAGTTCAGAGCTGTTTCGTCAGCTACATAAATTTCAATATTTTCCAGCGTATGATTAAAATACTTTTTGGCTGGAGTAACAGGTGGCACAGGTTCTACGGGTTGGGTTTCAATTTTAGGGGGAGTGATGGCAGAATCTCCGGCGTTGGCAGCTGGAGTTTCTTGAACTGGATTTGTTGTGGCGGGTTCCGAATCTTCAACAGCCTCTACCTCAACAATAATACCGCCATTTTCGTCTGCCGGTACTGCTTCTTCGCCAATATTGTGATATAAGTCGGACAGATAATCCCGTAGGTTTTCCACTTCGTAGAATTCTCCATCAAACTTAATGATATCCTCGCTATATGTCAATGTTTTTCTGTCGTTGTTCTCGTAAATTAAAATGAGTTTCCCGCTGATAGGGTTCCCATCATACTGCTCTTTATCGTCAACTTTTTTTGCTTGATTGATGTAGTCAATCATATCCCGAACATCGGATCTGTGGTCAGTCTGTTTCATAGTATATTTTTCACCAGAGGAAGGTACCATTAGTTGTACAGCAGCAATCTCTTCTGGATGCTGGATAAGGAGTTTTGCATCTTCTCTGTTCTGGCAGCCAGAGAATACGAATGATAGAACAAAAAGCATCGTGATCAAGGAAAAAAGATTGTTTCGTTTCATCTTGTGAGCCCCTTTCTCATAGTATTCGTTAAGCAAAAAACATAGTTATGGTCGTTTCGGAGTCATATGAATCGTTTAGGCGAACAGAAGCTCCGCCAGATACGGAAGTTGCTCCTATATGACCAACCAATTCAAAATCCCTGATGATTGCATAACGCGGACTGTGAGCGTATACCACGCAAGCCATTGTAACCATCCTGCTAAGAACCAAAAACACTAATTACCCTTTTCATCTCACATCACCCCCTTTATATGATTTGGAGATATTATCAGTTATTGGAACAATCGGAGGATTTGCACCTCCAACGGTGGTCTTCCTCCCATGATCAAGCGACAGAGATACTATGATTCTTTGCATATAGCAGCATAGTCCATGCTGTCCTTGAGAAAAATGTGTCGACCAATCTTGGCAATATCATAAGGCGCAGTAGCTGGTTGTTTCTTTCATCTGTCCATGCTTAATCACTTCTCCGATGGAAAACTCCCGCATCCTGACTCCTCCTCTGCCGCGTTCGTCTGACGCTATCTTATCATCTGTCGAGCTTTGGTTTTTCCAAAGGGCTTTTGTCTGTTCGGAAGTTGGAGCGTGTTTAGGATTATTCTCCTGTTACATGATACAGACTGTAGAAATACTGCTGACGCTCCATGAGCTGCCGGAAGGAGCCTTGCTCGATGATTTTACCCTTTTGCAAGACGATAATTTCGTCATACTGACATAGAATTTCTTGTGAATCTGTATGCGAAATGCTGATAATCGAGTAGCCCTGATTGAAAAGATACTGCTCTAATTCCTTCCTTGCATCAACATCTACCGCAGAAAAAGCCTCATCCAACAGGTAAAACGAGGGGTTTCGCAGCAAAATACGGGCTAAGGCAACCCTTTGCTTTTCTCCTCCCGATAGGTTGTGAACTCTGTTTTCCTCCGTGTGCTCCATCAAAAAGGATATTTTTAATGTTTCTGCAATTTCTTTGAGCCGTTCCGAAGAATAGGGCTGATAAAGGGTAATATTGTCCTGTATCGATGCTGTAAATAAGTACGATTCCTGATAATCCATCAGGATATTTTGGCTGAAATCATGGAAATCGATTTCGTCGATTGGGACACCATCCATCAAAATCGAGCCATTGTCTATGGGAATATTCCGGTTGATTGCCTTTAATAAGGTGCTTTTGCCGCTGCCGTTTTCTCCCAGAATCAAGTATCGTTTCCCTCTGTTTAAGGTCAGATTCACTCTATCCAGAATGAGCTGTCCGTCCCTAATCACGCTGACATCCTTCAATTCTATTTTCGATGCTTGAGAAACATGGCGGTCCTTCGGCTTCCGGGTTGATTGCAGGATTGCTTCCTGCACCATATCACAAAGCTTTTTCTTAATCGGCATTACCGAATAAATCGTGTTGATATGGTAGGAAAGCGTCGTGATCGGATTTGCGATTAAACCGGAAATTTGAATGATGGCAAGCAGAGACCCCACGGTGATTTTTCCCATGAAAATCAGATAGACTCCAAGGATGAGCACCAAAAAATCGTTGAGATAGCCAATGATCATACTGGACAAATTTGCATTTTCCTGTGTCTTTGTGTACTGGTAATCTGCATCATTTGCCTGTTTTCCCGCTAAGGCCACCCGTTCCAAAATTTCCTGATCCGCACGGTAGGTTTTCACAAGCGGGATGCAGAAAATGCTGTCCTTCAGTTTTACATTCAATGTTTTTAAGGTACTGGAAATTTGGTTCTTTTTCTTTTGCAGACTCTTTTTAAAGACGAGCGGCACGATTGCCAAGCCCACAAAATTAAATACAACGATCAGTGTAATGATGACATTAATTTTGGCGAGGGCAAAAAGGGAAAAGAGAATGGTGAGGCAGGAATAAACGATATTCAAAATCGTATCGTAAAAATCATTGCAGACCATTGGGATGTCGTTATTAAAGACAGACAAAAACTCCGCCTCCTTTTCGGAGGAGAGTTTTTCGTTGTTTTTGTAAAAGACATAGTCCAGCACCTTTTCCCGATAGAACTGTTTGATTTGGTTGAGGTAGCTTTTTTTCACCAAGGCCCGGCCTCTGGCGCAAGCAATCAGAAGAAACAAAACCAAAAAAAGCAAACAGAACAAGGGCTTTATCTGCGAAAAATGATGGTCGGAAAGATGGTCCAATATCTTCTGGATGAGCAGGGGATACTGAACATTGGCATATACATACCCCAAAATAAAGAGTTGTATTGCCAAAAACTTTAGCTTAATCGAACGGTTCATATCATCCCTTCTTTCTTTGTTATGAGCAAACGTGTTTGATGAAACTATTGTCTATATTCTTTAGAATCGTGTATTCTATATTATACTGCTCCATAGAGTAAAAGAACATGTCGTATTATGTAATTTTAAAATTTTATGAGGTAAGCGGATGGCCATGATTCGTCTAACGCAGAGTTTTCGGTTCCTGCTCCATGTGTAGATGAAGGAAGCGATGATGATTTCTAAAAAGAAAAATCAGTTCCGAAGTACTTTTGGGTTTCTTTGATGACTGTATTCAAGCATCCTTCATCATTGATGGCTTGGCACAGATAAAAAGATTGACGGTAATGCTCCTTGCTCTTCTCATCCTCCTCCAAAAAGTGGTAACATTCGGCAATGAGTGCAATTGTTGCTGGAAGCCAACGGTACTGCCCGTACTGCACACATGCCTGCCATCCGAGCTGGGCAATCTCCAGCGCATCCTCATGGTGTCTCACCAAACCCAGCTCCCTTGCATAGTTATAGGCGACCAGAGGGAGCAGACCCCCGGACTGCAAAATATTCTGAAAATGTTTTTTGATGTATCGAAGCAATTGATTGTAAATCTCAATCGCTTTTTTGTGTTCGCCATTTCTGGAAAAGTTCAGGGCAATCTGGTTGATGATCTTTACTTCATCCAAGCTGTATAAACCTCGATCAATCTCCTCCAGGTTAAATTTGGGCGAGGTCAGCCGAATCGCCTGCATCAGCATCTCCTGTCTCTGCTCCAGCGAGTACGGCTCTATTTCTCCGTCCTCCAACTTTCCAAGAATTACTTTGGAGCGCAGGATAAACTGCTGGATGGTGGTGTCCTGTGGGTCGGCTATCCGTTCCAGCTCCTCTATCATTTCCAGCCCTTTTTCCTGTTTGCCCAACACATTGCAGGAGACGATCTCCTTTTGCAGGTCCGCTATCTTCAGCTCCCGGTCGCTGAGCAGCGCATAGTACCGGTCGTCCGGCAGCCCCAGCCGCTGCAACAAGGCATTCAGCTTTGTCCTCGATGGGGTTTGCCGTCCTGTTTCGATGCGTGACATGGTTGGAGGTTCATAAATCCCCTCGCAAAGTTCTTCTTGAGTTAATCCAAGCTCAATTCTTCTTTGCTTAATCACTTCTCCGATGGAAAACTCCCGCATCCTGACTCCTCCTCTGCCGCGTTCGTCTGTCACTATCTTATCATCTTCTCGTCCGTTTGTCGAGTCCAGTCGTTTTCCTAAAGGACGCAAAAAAGCCTTCCCCCGATTGGGGAAGGCTTTTGCTTTTGATTGGGTCGTTTACATTTTTTTATCCACGAACATTGTAGTCTTCGCAAAGCAGGTTCATGGACTGCAACAGCTTGTGGGTATAGATAAATGGGCCTACCAGAATGAAGGAACCCAAAACACCCCACAGCCAAAAGGTCTTTGCCCCGAACTGGAAATCGATGCCTCTGCGTGTCAGCTCATTGCCGATTCGTTCGGAAAGCTGATGCTTCCAAATGAGAGGGAAGATGCCCAGCGTCAGTCCGGAAAGGACAAACAGAACCAAGCAGTAGTGCATGGTTTTCTTGCCGTCGTATCGGCTGGCAATCGTGTTGATGTCGGTACTGATACTGGACATGACCACGATGCTGTAGATGCCAAAGGTCACGAGGGACAGCAGGATGAACTTGAGCAGACTGCGATTTGTCTTGAGTTGAGCG
>ULYO01035907.1_pt1 | contig 12122 bp, 9 predicted proteins | sample 1962281 | NCBI WGS metagenome assembly ULYO01 (sample SAMEA4835866, study PRJEB28245) | human gut metagenome | biome: gut microbiome; material: fecal sample | place: Denmark | collected 2008 | reverse complement strand
TCCTCCGCCGTCCGGCGGTAGCCGAGGCGCACGTGCATCTCGTAATAGGCGCGCTCCTGCGTGTCGGTGTAGCTGATGTAGTCAAGAAGATACGCGCCCAGTGCCGTCTCCTCCTGCACCTCCTTACAGGCCTGCTCGGCCATGGCCGCGGCGTCTTCCTCGCTGTAAATGCGCACAACGCCTTCCTCGCTGTGCTCGCCAAGGAGCAGCAGCAGCGCATTGACGAGGTCCTGATAGCTGTCGGCGCGCAGGGTGTCCGCACCCTCGTTTTCCCAGTAGACCTCGCTGTGCGGCGCGGAGACGCTGTAGGAACGCTCAAGCACGACATTGCCGCTGCAGCCCGAGAGCGTCAGGCAGAGCGCCAGCGAAAGCGGAATGAACTTTTTGCGCACGGCGCTCCCTCCTTTTGGGCGAAATCTCTCTTTCTCAGTAGCCAAGCGGCTCGTCGACGAGCACGACCTCGGTCTCGCAGCTGCGGATGGCCTCCCACAGCACGACAAGGCCGCGGCAGATGCGCTGCGGGCTCTTGCAGTCGTAGCAGCGGTCGGCGTTCACGGCACACGGTGTCTTCACGCCGAGGCGCTGCGCGTTTTTCGGTGCAGCAATGTTGCGGGCGCGCCAGAGCGCTTCGTCATAGGTCGGCGCGAGCTTGTTGCTGCCGACGACGAACCACACCCTCTTGTGGCCATAGAGCGATGAGGACACACGGTTACCCGTCCCATCGATATTGATGATCTCGCCCGTTTCGGCAAGGCCGTTGGCCGAGAGCAGATAGTTGTCGCACGTCGAGGCGTTTTTGAGCACCTCGGCGGCGCTCATGCCGTCCGGCACGTTCCAATGGCTGAACATCGTGTTATGCTTGCTGAGGCTTTCAAAAAGCCCCATCTGAGAAAGCGTCATGCTGCCGCCGAACGACACGCTCTCTCCGTCGATCTGCGCGTTCAGATAGTCCGCCGCTTCCTTCGCCGTCGCGAAGGCGGACACCTTGAACCCGCGTTCCTCGAGATTCTTCTCCACCGTCGTAAGATCCATTCCTGCTTCCTCCTTGTATCCCGATATTCTTAGAGACCCTGCGGGTCGTATTCGCCAAAGCCCTCACCGAGCACCTCGCTCGCGTCGCAGACAATGAAAAAGGCGTCGGGGTCAAGCTCTTTAATGTAGCGCTTGATCGAAACCGCTTCCTTTTTGCGGATGGCGCAGAACAGCAGCGGACGCTCCGCGCCCGTGTAGCCGCCCTTGCCGTTCAGGAGCGTCACACCCATGTCGCGCCGCAGCATCTCCTGCATGATCTCCTCATACTTGTCGCTGATGATGTAGGCGACCTTTGCCGTGTTCTGACCGTAGACGACCAGGTCGAGCACCTTCGTCGTGATATAGAGCGCCAGCGCGCCGTAGAGCGCGTTGTTCAGGCTGTGAAACACCGCGGCGTAGATCAGGATGATCGTCAGGTCGATGCCAAGGCAGATGTTGCCGATTGACAGCCGTTCAACGTGCGACCGCACGATCCACGCGCCGAGCTCCGAGCCGCCGGTCGTCGTCTCCTCGCGGAATAAAAGTCCCGAGGCGATGCCGAGCGTCACGCCGCCGTACAGGCACGCAAGCAGCGGGTCCATGGGCGCAAACTCGTGGATGGCCGCGACAACGTCGATCAAAATGGAACTCAGCGTCATCGTGTAGATGGACTTGCACAAAAATGCGAAGCCGAATTTTTTAAGTCCCACGATAAAAAGCGGCACATTCAGCACGATGACCATCGTACCGATCGGCAGAATGGGTGCAAAAAAGTTAATGATCTGCGAAATACCCGTAAAGCCGCCGACCGTAAAGCCATTCGGTGCATAGAACCAATCGAACGACAAGGCATACAGCACGCAGGCAAGCGTGACAATGATATAGCTTTTCACCTGCTCGCGCAGTTTTTTATTTTTCATAAATTTTCTCCCCTCACATGTTTCTCTCAGGCTTCCGACATCAAATCAGCGAGAGCTGCTTGTCGTCGCTGTCCTCCGTCTTGAGCAGCGCGCCCGTCGCGGGAATGCTGCGGCCGCGGTAGCGGGCAAGGTCGGTGATGCCGGTCTCCTCCGGGAAGCGCACCGTGTCGAGCACGTACTTCTTTTTGAGCGTCAAAAGCGCAACGCCCTGCGTTGTGCGCGTCGTCTTCACACCGAGAAGCGCTGTGTTGACGATCAGCACGCGCGGCTCTGTCGAATAGACGGCGATCTCGCGGTCTTCCTTGAGATACAGCAGCGCCTTGAGCGGGCTCTTGTCGCTGTAAGCGCCGGTCAGGCGGCGGCGGTTCGAGGTCGTCTTGTAGGCGGACAGCTCGACCTTCGCGGCCTTACCGTTTTCGAAGAAGAAGATCATATAGCCGCTGTAATCGCCGGGAAGCACCATGCCCATGACGCTCTCGCCCTCGTCCATGCCGAGCTTGGCGGGCAGGTAATCGCCCAGCTGGCTCGCCTTGCCGTCGGCAAAGTCGCTCGCGCGCGTCTTGTAGACCTGCGCCTTATCGGTGAAGAACATCAGCTCGGCGGCGTTGGAGCTCTCCACGCTCATGCTGAGCGCGTCGTCCTCCTTGAACTTCTGCTCGCCGGACATGCGCAGCGACTGCGGCGTGATCTTTTTAAAGTACCCGTGCTGCGACAAAAACAGCGTCACGGGATAGTCCTCGATGGCGTCCTCCTCGCTCTCGGCGTCCTCGGCATAGTCGTAGAGGATGCCGGTGCGGCGGGGCTCGGCGTACTTTTTGCGCACATCCTCAAGCTCGGTCACGATGATCTTGCGGATGCGCGACGGGCGCGCGAGCGTATCCTCAAGGTCTTCGATCTCCGCCTCGAGCGATGCCGTCTCCTCCACGCGCTTCAGGATATACTCGCGGTTGATGTTGCGCAGCTTGATCTCGGCGACGTATTCCGCCTGAATTTGATCGATGCCGAAGCCGATCATCAGGTTCGGCACGACGTCGGCCTCCTTTTCCGTCTCGCGGATGATCTTGATGGCCTTGTCGATGTCGAGCAGGATCTTTTTAAGGCCCTTTAAGAGGTGCAGCTTGTCCTGCCGCTTTTTGAGCACGAAGTACACGCGGCGCTTGACGCTCTCGGTGCGCCACGCGCACCACTCGTCTAAAAGCTCGCGCACGCCCATCACGCGCGGCATGCCGCCGATCAGGACGTTGAAGTTGCACGAGGCCGTGTCCTGCAGCGTCGTCGCCTTGAAGAGCTTCTGCATCAGCTTGTCGGGGTCGGCACCGCGCTTTAAGTCGATCGTCAGCTTGAGGCCGGAGAGGTCAGTCTCGTCACGCATGTCGGAAATTTCCTTGACCTTGCCCGCCTTGATGAGCTCGGCGACCTTGTCCATGATGGCCTCGGTCGTGGTGGTGTAGGGGATCTCGTAGATCTCAATGAGATTTTCTTTTTTGTCGTAGCGCCAGCGGGCGCGCACCTTTATGCCGCCGCGGCCGGTGTTGTAAATGTCCTCGATGGCGCGCGGGTCGTACAATACCTCGCCGCCGGTCGGGAAGTCGGGCGCGAGCAGCGTCTCGCTGATGCGCACCTCGGGATTTTTCAAAAAGGCGATCGTCGTGTCGCAGACCTCGCCCAAATTAAAGCCGCACAGCTGGCTCGCCATGCCGACCGCGATGCCCTGGTTGGCCGAGACTAAAATATTCGGGAACGTTGTTGGCAGCAGCGCCGGCTCTTTCATCGAGTTATCGTAGTTGTCGACAAAATCAACGGTGTCAGAGTCGATGTCGCGGAAGAGTTCGGCGCAGATGGGCGCGAGCTTCGCCTCGGTGTATCGGCTGGCCGCCCACGCCATGTCGCGCGAATAGACCTTGCCGAAGTTGCCCTTCGAGTCGACGAACGGGTGCAGCAGCGCGCCGTAGCCCTTGGAAAGGCGCACCATCGTGTCGTAGATGGCGGCGTCGCCGTGGGGGTTCAGGTGCATCGTCTGGCCGACGATATTCGCGCTCTTCGTGCGCGCGCCGGTAAGAAGCCCCATCTTGTACATCGTGTAAAGGAGCTTTCGGTGCGAGGGCTTGAAGCCGTCGATCTCCGGAATGGCACGCGAGACGATGACGGACATCGCGTAGGGCATGTAGTTCGTTTCGAGTGTCTCTGTGATATTCTGCTCCACCACATCCGCGTGGAGGCCCATGACGTTCGGGTCCGCGCGGCGGTGGGTCTGCTTGGGTGTTTTGTCGCTTTTCTTCATTCGGTTACCTCAAAATTGCTCCGGCGGCAATATGGCCGCCGATCATACTATTTCTAATATATCCTATCACACTTTTTTATGCTCTGCAACACCGCGGAGGAAGAGAAAATTGCCGCAAAACGCCATTTTTTCGCCAAAGGCGCACAAAACCGGCGCGGCAGCGCATATTGACAAAATCGCGGCGCAGAGTGTACATGCAGATACCCCAATAGGTATGGAGGTCAAACGATGAAACAGTGTATGGACGCCGACAATCTGCACCGTCGGCTCAAAAAGATCATCGGTCAGGTGCAGGCCATCGACCGCATGGTGGACGAGGACGTCCCCTGCGAGGATATTCTTGCTCAGATCAACGCGGCCAAATCCGCGCTGCACGGCTGCGGCAAGGTCGTGCTTGAGGGGCACATCAAGCACTGCGTGCGCGACGGCATCGAGCATGGCGACGCGGACAAGACGATCGAGAGCTTCACGAAGGCGGTCGAGCGCTTTTCGAACATGGGCTGAGCAGGTTTTTCCCCTCTCGCGCCCGTTTTCAGCAGAATTACATGAAAGAAGAGAAGCAGTTTTGTGCTGCTTCTCTCTTTTTGCACGCTTAATAACCTATACCCCCATATGTATAATAAGCCCATACCTTCTATGGTACAGAAAGGAGTCACTTCCGTGAAACCGGCAATGGAAAAGCTGGAGCATCTTTTAGAGCTGGGCGGCACAAAAAAAGATATCACACTGCTCGTGATCTCCGGCATCGCGCTGATCGTCAGCATTTTTGATCTCGTCCCCTTGCCGTTCGACGCCTCGTGGGCCGCGATCATCCTCTGCGGCATCCCCATCATTTTAGAGGCCGTCATCGGCCTTGTCACGGCGTTCGACATCAAGGCAGACGTGCTCGTCTCGCTCGCGCTGATCGCGTCGGTCTGCATCGGCGAAGACTTCGCCGCGGGTGAGGTCGCGTTCATCATGCAGCTCGGCGGTCTTCTCGAAGAGCTGACCGTCGCCCGCGCCCGCGCGGGCATCGAAAAGCTCGTCCACCTGACGCCGCAGACCGCGCGCGTCATCTTGGGCGGAGAGGAAACGGCCGTCCCCGCTGAGGCTGTCAAGGTCGGCGACCTGCTGCGCGTGCTGCCCGGCGAGACCATCCCTGTCGACGGAGAGATCGTATCGGGCCAGACATCCGTCAACCAAGCGGTGATGACGGGTGAATCGCTGCCGGTCGACAAGGGAGTCGGCGACGAGGTGTCCTCCGGCACAGTCAACCAGTTCGGTGCTTTCGAGATGAAGGCCACAAAGGTCGGCGAGGACAGCTCCATCCAGCGCATGATCCGCCTTGTCCAGTCCGCCGACGCGGGCAAGGCCAAGATCGTCGGCCTTGCCGACCGCTGGGCGACGTGGATCGTCGTCATCGCCCTGACTGCCGCGGCACTGACGTGGATAATTTTCGGTGAGATCATCCGCGCGGTGACGATCCTGGTCGTCTTCTGCCCCTGCGCGCTCGTGCTGGCCACACCCACCGCCATCATGGCCGCCATCGGCAACGCGACGAAGCACGGCTTTCTCGTCCGCGAGGGCGACGCGCTCGAGCGCCTCGCCGCCGTGAAGAAGATCACTTTCGACAAGACCGGCACGCTGACCTACGGCACGCCGAGGGTCGTCCTGGTGCACAGCGCGCTGCCCTCCCTCTCCGATAACGAGCTCTACCGCCTCTGCGCCACGGCGGAGCGCTATTCCGAGCACCCGCTCGGCAAGGCCATCACCCGCTGCAGCCAGCAGAAGGCGGGCGAGATGCCGATCGAGGCCGAAGATTTCCAGATGGTGCCAGGGCACGGCGTGGGCAGCGACATCGCCGTGGACGCCGCGGGCATCGTGCTCGTCGACGACAAAGTCAAGGAGCTGCCGCACCTCATCGCGCTCTCCAAGCGCATGATGCGCACCATCAAGCTCAATATAACATTCTCGCTCACGCTCAACTTCATCGCCATCGTGCTCGCCATCACCGGCACACTGAACCCTGTTGTCGGTGCGCTGGTCCATAACGCAGGCAGCGTGCTTGTCATCACAAACTCAGCCCTGCTGCTAAAATGGAGGCAAACCGCCTCGCAGAGTTTCGCGTCCGCAGACGCGAAATCTGTTTGATCGTAAATTCCGACGACAGGCGCGTCGGAATTTACTCTTTGCGCAGAGCGTGTGTCGCAGCCGCGCTGCGAGCGGCAAGGCACAAAGCGCAGCGAATCCTTTTCAAAAAGAGTGGATTGCAAAATTGCGATCCACCCTTTTGATTTTCTTTTATTTTCTGCGCCAGACAGAGGGCATTAAGAGGACAAGCAGCGGCATGATCTCAAGACGGCCGAGCAGCATGATGGCGCTCATCGTAAGCTTGCTGATGCCGGAGAGGAAGCCGAAGTTGCACGTCGGTCCCACTGCACCAAGGCCCGGGCCCACGTTGCTGATGGCCGTGAGCGAGGCGGTGAACGCCGCGGTAAAGTCGATGTTGTCAAGCGACAAAATCAGCGTGCCGAGCAGCAAAATCGCGATATAGGCGAAGAAGAAGACCGAAACGGACGAGACGGTCTCCTCCGTCACGCGATGTCCGTCGAGCGTGATGGGGCGCACCTCGCGCGAGTGCATCACGCGCCGCAGATCACGCCGCAGCGCCTTGCACAAAAGCACGATGCGCGAGGCCTTGACGCCGCCCGCCGTAGAGCCCGCGCAGCCGCCGAAAAACATCACCAGCACGAGGATACAGCGGCAGAACTGCGGCCAGAGGTCAAAATCCTCCGTGCAGTAGCCGGTCGTTGAAATGAGCGTTGTGACCTGAAAGGCCGCATTCTCGATGGCCGAGCCGATGTCGCGCCCCGTGCGCACGATCAGGTCCGCCGCGATCATCGCCGACGCGCCGACCACGACCAGCGAGTAAACGCGCAGCTCCTCGCTCTTGAGCGCCTCGCGGAAGCGGCGCGTCACGCAGAGGTAGAGGAGCGTAAAGTTCACGCTTGCGGCAAACATGAAGAAAATGAGGATCCAGTTGACAAGATGCGACTGATAATACGCGATGCTCGCATCCCGGATGGAAAAGCCGCCGGTAGAGATCGTCGTCAGCGCCGTGGTGATCGCATCGAACAGCGGGAGGCCCGCAATGCGCAGCAGCAGCGTCTCCGCCACGGTGAGCGCGATGTAGATGCGGTACAGGATGCGCGCCGTCTCACCCGTGCGGGGGCGGAGCTTTGTGCTGATGGGGCCGGGGGATTCTGCTTTCATCAGGTTCACGCTGCCCTCACTGAGCTTGGGCAGCAGCGCCAGCATGAGAACGAGGATGCCCATGCCGCCCATCCACTGCGTGAGCGCACGCCAGAATTGAATGCCCCGCGGCAGCGACGCAGGCGAAGCGAAAATGGACGCGCCCGTCGTCGTCAGGCCGGAGACGGTCTCGAAAATGGCGTCGATAAAGCTGCAGCTGCCGCTGAAAAAGTACGGCAGCGCGCCAAACACGCTCAGCGCGATCCAGCACAGCGCCACGCAGACAAAGCCGTCGCGCGTCTGAAGTCTTGTGTTGTCCGCGCGGATGAGCGAAAGCAGCACTCCCACGCCGCCGCAGATAAGCAGCGCATACAGGAACGCCCGCTGATCCGGCCCTCCGCCGAACACGCTCAGCAGCAGCGGCGGGATCATACAAAGCGCCTCAATGCAGAGGATAACGCCCACGATTCTGAGAATAAGATTTTGGTTCATAATGAAACTTCCTTGCCGCAAGCAGCCGGCACATCAGCCGAGAATATCGTTGAGGTCCTGCAAAAAGAGCTTTTTCGCCACCACGATCACGCGGTCGCCCGCATGGATCTGGGAATGGCCGTTCGGGATCTCCATCCGGCCGTTGTGCACGATGGCCGCAACGAGCAGGCCGTTTCGAAAATGCAGGTCGCTGAGCGGCCGGTCGAGAAAGTGCGTGGCACTCGTCGCGGTGAATTCAACCGCCTCGATCGCGCCACCGAGGATATAGTGCAGGCTCTCCACCGCGCTGCCCTGCGAGTTGGCAAGGCCGCGGACGTAACTTGAGATCTGGCTTGCAATGATGGCCTTGGGCGAGATGACCGTGTCGAGGCCCGTGAGGTTCACGATGTCGAGATACCCCATGCGCGACATCTTCGGCACGACCTTCTTCACGCCGTAGCGCTTGGCCGTGAGCGCCATGAGGAGGTTTTCCTCGTCGCGGTCCGTCACAGCGATGAACGCGTCGCAGTGGAAGATACCCTCGGATTCGAGCAGGTCGTGATTCGTGCCGTCGCCGTGGATGACGGTGACTTTCGGCAGCTTTTCCGCGAGCGTGAGACATTTGGCCTCGTCCTTTTCCACGATCGTCACGTGCGTGCCGACATCGGTGAGCACCCAGGCAAGGTACTGTGCGATGCGGCTGCCGCCAAGGATGCTCACGCGGCGGATGGGCGCCATGGCCCTGCCCATCGAGCGCAGCACGCGCGTCGTCTCCGCGGGCGTGCCGATGACGTACACGCGGTCGCCCGTCTGCGGGACGAACGAGCCGTTCGGCACGATGACCTCTTCCCCGCGCTTGGCCGCGCACATGAGGATGCTGTTGGGATTTTCGCGGTTGAAGTCGATGAGGGACTTGCCGACAAGGCTGTCGCCCTCTTTGGTCTGAAAGCCGATGAGCTCGACAAGTCCGCGGGCAAACGTCTCCACGCTGAACGCAGACGGCACGCGCAGAATGCGCGAAATTTCCTGCGCGGCGGCATTTTCGGGGTTGATGATCATATCAAGCCCGATCTCGCGGCGCAGGATCGGTGCATCGCGGAAATACTCGGGGTTGCGTACGCGGGCGACCGTGTGCTTCGCGCCGAGCTTTTTCGCCATCAGGCAGCAGATGAGGTTGACCTCGTCGTTTTCCGAAACGGCGATGAGAAGGTCCGCCTCGCGCACGCCCGCCTCCAAAAGGACGCTGGCGCTCGCGCCGTTGCCCTCCACACACATGACGTCGAGCATGGAGTCAACGTGGTCGAGCACGGCGCTGTTGCGGTCGATGACGACCAGATCGTGGTTTTCGCCCGTCATCTGCTCGGCGATGGCGTAGCCGACCTTACCGATACCGACAATGATGATTTTCATTTCTGCGTTTCTCCTAAATTCTCTTCGGCTTCCGCCGTGTGCTGCTTACGCAGCACCATCAAAACGCTGTTGAATTCCGCCCCCATGATCAGCATGACCGAGGCGAGATACAGCCACAAAAGCAATACGATCACCGCGCCGAGCGTGCCGTAAATGACGGAGTAGCGCGCGATGTTTTCAACATAATACGAGAAAAGGAACGACAATACGAGCCACATCACGAGCGAGAACACCGCGCCCGGCCAGATGCGGTTCATCCGGTGCGACTCCTGCGCAAGGCCGTACATCATCGCGATGGGGAAGAATACGATGCCGCCGATGATAACAAAGCGCAGGCTCGACCACAGGCGGATAAAGCCGTCGCTCAGCGTGATATAGGCCGACAGGTGGCTCGACACGTAGTTCAGCACCCGCCCGCCGACGACGGACAGTCCGATGGACAAAACGACCATTAAAATCAGGCTCAGCGTATAAAGCAGGAGCTTGAGCTGATAGCGCAAAAACTGCGTGGGCCGGTGCTCGCCGTAGGCCCGACGGACAGAGCCCAGAAGCGAGCTTGCCGCGCGGTAAGGAAAGTAAATGGAAAAAATCAGTGAGAACCACAAAAGCCGTGGGCTTGAATCGCGGCTGACATAAGTGAAATACTGCTCGATGATCTCGAGCGCCTCCTGCGGGATGAATGCGCGAATTTCATACAGAAAGCCGCTGATATCCACGGACATGATGCCAACTAAGTTGCTCAAAAAGATCAAAAGCGGGAAAAGCGCAAACAAAAGGTAGTATGTGAGCGCCGCACTGTCGCGGCCGACATGATGATCGAAGTACCGCCTGACCATCAGGTAGATGCCTTTCAAAAAGCGGTGCCGGTCAAGATACTGCTGCAAGGGCGATGCTCACCTCCTCAAACGCCGATTTCTCTTCAATTTATGTAGTATAGCACAGCCCAATTCGAAAGGGAAGCAGAAAAGCGTACCATGACATACTTTTTACAGAAATAAAGCCGGAAAAGGGGTTGACACGACGGGAAAATGTGCATAATATAGTACCGTTAAGTTCATACATCGTCCGGTAGGTAAGGCTACCACAAGGATACGGACTGCTGCCGCGGAGTAGTGGAGACACTATGAGAGGGTTTGAACAGGTTGCATCGAAAGCAAGGTGCCATCTAATGCAGTTTCACCGCCTCGTGATGCTAAAGCTTGAACGGTAAGGAAACTTCTCGCCAGGGGCGGGTGTTTCTTGATTGTCGCTCCCATAGCCGCGTCGCCGGACGCAGGATATGGGGGATTTTTTTATCGCAAAATTCACCTGAACACTTTGATTTGGCACTATCTTCAGAAAGGAGGAGTCGGTATGGTCGGCTTTGAAGAAATGCGCGACGAACTGCTGGAAAGAATCGAGGATCTGCTCAAGCGAAAACAATATACCGCGCTGCGCGACCTGCTTGCAGACCTGGAGCCCGCGGATATCGCCTCGCTTTTTGAAGATTTGGACGAGGACAGCATTCCCCTTTTGTTCCGGCTCCTTCCCAAAGAGCCCGCGGCGGAGGTGTTCGTCGAGCTCGATCCCGACGCGCAGGAGATGCTGATCCGCGGCTTTTCGAACACCGAGCTCAAAGAGGTCCTTGACGAGCTGTATCTGGACGATGCGGTCGACATCGTGGAGGAAATGCCCGCGAACGTCGTCAAGCGCATCTTAAAGCACGCGGACCCCGACACGCGCAAGAGCATCAATGAAATTCTCAAATACCCCGACGACAGCGCGGGCGCGCTGATGACGACGGAGTTTGTCGACTTAAAGCGCGATATGACCGTCGAGGACGCGCTCAAGCGTATCCGCCGCACCGGTACGGACAAAGAGACCATCAACGTCTGCTATGTCGTCGATCCGGCGCGCAAGCTGCAGGGTATCGTCTCGCTGCGAACGATCCTCCTCTCCGACGAAGACGACACCATCGACGAGATCATGGAGACGCACGTCATCTCCGTCTCCACGCTCGAGGATAAAGAGGACGTTGCGCAGACCTTCTCGAAGTACAACTTCATCGCCCTTCCGGTCGTCGACAAGGAAGACCGCCTCGTCGGCATCATCACGGTCGACGACGCCATCGACGTCATGGAAGAGGAGACGACCGAGGATATCGAAAAGATGGCGGCTATGCTGCCGACGGATAAGCCATACCTCAAGACGAGCGTCTGGGAGACGTACAAGTCCCGTATCCCCTGGCTGCTGCTTCTGATGGTCTCGGCCACGTTCACCGGCCAGATCATCGCCCGCTTTGAAGACGCGCTCAGCGCGTTCGCCATTCTGACGGCTTATATCCCGATGCTGATGGACACGGGCGGCAACTGCGGCTCGCAGGCAAGCGTTACGGTCATTCGCGGTATCTCGCTCGACGAGATCGAATTTTCCGACCTCTTCCGCGTCATCTGGAAGGAGATCCGCGTGGCGGTCGTCTGCGGCGCCACGCTTGCCGCAGCGAATTTCGTCAAGCTCATGCTCGTCGACAAGATGATCTTCGGAAATCCCATCACCATCACGGTCGCGCTCGTCATCTGCCTGACGCTCGTGGTCACGGTGTTTGCGGCCAAGGTCGTGGGCTGCACGCTGCCGCTGCTCGCCAAGAAGATCGGCTTCGACCCCGCGGTCATGGCTTCGCCGTTCATCACGACGGTCGTGGACGCCATCTCGCTGATGATCTACTTCAACTTTGCCTCGCTTCTTCTCGGAATCTGATAAAAATACGAAAAACTCTTTTCAATCGCGCATGAACTGTGTTATGATGCATGTTGTATGGC
>ULYO01000460.1_pt1 | contig 12145 bp, 8 predicted proteins | sample 1962281 | NCBI WGS metagenome assembly ULYO01 (sample SAMEA4835866, study PRJEB28245) | human gut metagenome | biome: gut microbiome; material: fecal sample | place: Denmark | collected 2008 | reverse complement strand
GAGAATAACGGCACGGGGATCGGAAAGCGTGTAAACAGCGTGACCCATTCCGTAAATAAGACCCGAATGGTCGCCGGCTTCCTTTCTGATAATTTTTGCAAGATAGTCGGCAATCTGACCATCGTCCGTCGGGTCGGAAACACCGTTCTGAATAAATCTTATCATTTCGGCAGCCTTGATGTTTGCGCCGCCGTGCTTCGGTCCTTTCAGGGAACCCATACCGGCGGCAATGGCGGCATAGGGATCCGTTCCGCTGGAGGTAAGAACTCTTGTTGCAAAGGTCGAGTTGTTACCGCCGCCGTGCTCGGCATGAACCATAAGGCAAAGGTCAAGAAGCTTCGCCTCGTCATCCGTGAAAGTCTTGTCCGAGCGAATCGAACGGAGAATTGTTTCGGCCGTTGACTGGTCGGGCTTCGCCGGATGGATATACATACTCTTTTTGAGATAATGACGGCGCTTTACCTGATAGGCATAAGCCATGATAACGGGGAGCTGACCGACAAGCTGAATCGATTGACGTACAACGTTTTCAAGCGAAGTATCGTCGGGCGACTCGTCATATGAATAAAGGGCAAGAATCGTTCTCGTGATTTTATTCATAATGTTCGGCGAGGGGGCTTTCATCATCGTGTCCTCGATGAAATCCTCCGGAAGATTACGGCTTACGGCAAGAATATCCTTGAAGCGTGTGAGCTGTTCGGTTGTCGGAAGAGAGCCAAAAATGAGCAGCCATGCGACCTCCTCAAAGCCGAAGCGGTTTTCCTCACGGCAATGCTTTACTATTTCCTGCATGTCAAAGCCGCGGAAATAGAGATGACCTTCCTTAGGTACTCTTTCGCCGTCATCTATGTAGTAGCCGTCAACAGAGCTGATTTTTGTAATGCCTGCCATGACGCCCGTTCCGTCGGAATTACGCAGGCCTCTTTTAACATTGAAACGATTGAAATAATCGGGATTTATCTGATAGCTTTTGTTAAGTTCTTCAACCAAAGACTGTGTAGTTTGATTTGTAAGGGGATTGATATACGAATTCATAGCTTCACCACCAATATATTTTCAGATTATTATACTATATTATGTATTATAAAGTCAAGAATTGAAAAACAAATAAACTGTTAACAGAACGATTTTTTGCATATTTTTTCACCAAATCGGCTTTGTTTTTATCGGCGAATACTTAAAACAAACGGAACCAACGCATATTTATGCATAAGTTCCGTTTTATCATTATTTATCGGAATAGGTTTCGGTGAGTTTTTCACACATCGGCACCCGGCAGCAAGCAAGGTTTAATCCTGTCAGTTCATTATATATTCCGAATTGAACAGCTCATAAATTGCGGCGTTCAGGTTCCTGTTCTCGGCTTTTTGAAGATTGAGGTCGTCTGACAAAATCTCCTGCGCAAAGCGGTGAGCCTCGGTTAATAATGCCGAGTCGGTCAGCGACGCCATTTTCATGTTCGGCAGCCCGTGCTGACGTGCTCCGAAGAAATCGCCCGGTCCTCGCATTTTCAAGTCCTCGTCGGCAATCTTAAAGCCGTCGGTCGTTTTTGTCATTATTTCCATGCGCTTTTTTGCGCTGTCGGTTTTTGCGTCTGAGATAAGAATACAGGTTGATTTATATTGTCCTCTGCCGATTCGTCCTCTGAGCTGATGAAGCTGCGAAAGACCGAACCGTTCGGCGTTTTCGATAACCATAATGACGGCATTCGGCACATCAACGCCGACCTCGATGACCGTTGTGGCAATGAGCAGCTTGACCTCACCCGAAACAAAGCGTGACATTACCTCGTCCTTTTGCTTCGACTTCATCTTTCCGTGGAGCAGTCCGACCTCGTAGCCGTTAAAAAATCCTTTTGAAAGATTTTCAGCATAGCTCTCGGCGGCGGCGATATCCTCGTCACCCTCCTCAACAAGGGGACACACGATATAGCCTTGCCGACCCTCATCGAGGTGCTTCTTGACATAGCCGAAGGCTCTTGCGCGGAGCTTACCTGTGACGTAATATGTCTCAATCGGCTGTCTGCCCGGCGGAAGCTCGTCGAGCACGGAGACATCCAAATCGCCGTAGAGCATGAGGGCAAGTGTCCTCGGAATGGGTGTTGCCGACATGACAAGTGTATGCGGCTTGTCTCCTTTTTTGCTCAGTGCCGCTCTGTGCTTAACGCCGAAGCGGTGCTGTTCGTCTGTTATGACAAGACCGAGGGCACTGAACTCGACATCGTCCTGAATCAACGCATGGGTGCCGATTATAAGCCGGGTTTCACCGCTTTTCAGGCGCTCTTTGATTGCCCGTTTGTTTGCTGCCGTGACCGAACCTGTCAGCAGCTCGGCATGAATGTTTGTATCTTTAAAAAAGTTTTGGCATGTTATGAAATGCTGTTGAGCGAGAATTTCCGTCGGCGCCATGAATGCGCATTGATATCCGTTCTTGACAACGGTATAAATCAGTGCGGCGGCGACGGCAGTCTTGCCTGAGCCGACATCGCCCTGCAAAAGGCGGTTCATCGTTATTCCGCTTGTCATCTGACTTATACTTTCGCTGACGGCACGGTTTTGCGCTCCCGTAAGCCTGAAAGGCAAAAGACGTTTAAATTCGTCGGTATAATCCTGTGTGACGGCAACCGGTGTTGTTTCTTTCCTGTTGCCCTTCAGCTTCATTAAGCCGAGCTGGAAAATAAAAAGCTCCTCAAAAATAATTCTTCGCCGTGCCTCGTGAAGCATATCCTCGTTTGTCGGCAGGTGAAGCTCGTGAATTGCCTTGTTAATCTCCATAAGGCAGAGCTTATCTCTGAGCGACTGCGGCAGACAATCTGTAAAATAATCGTTGCCGGAAGAAAATACCTGACGTATAAGCTTTTCGATATATTTTGAATTGACACCTGCCGTCAGGTGATATATTGAATGAATCCTTTCACCGCTTGAAGCTTTTTCAATCAGCGGTGAGGACATTTCGCGTCGGTGGAAATTTCCGCCGACTTTTCCGTAGAAGAGATATTCTTCGCCCGCTTCGAGGGCTTCGGCGGTGTACTTGCTGTTGAAAATCGTGATGTTCATAAGCGACTCGCCGTCGGTCACAACGGTTTTGTAAATCGTCATTCCCTTGCTGACCTTGGCTCCCTTCGGCTTGTGGTCAACGGTCGCTTTAACACAGCACGGCTCGTCAAACGGAGCGGCGGCGATGCTCGTCACCTTGCTCCAGTCCGTGTATTCTCTCGGATAATAGCGCAGAAGATCGCCGACGGTGAAAATCCCGAGCTTCCCTAAAAGCTTGGCTCTTTTTTCACCGACTCCCTTTAAATATTGTATATTGGTGGTTCTGTCCATCACTGCGCCGTCCATTCGTCGATATTGGCAAAGCAGTCGCCGGGAACTGTCTTGATTTCGCTCGTTATTTTATCAGAGCTGACGGTGATGCCCTGTCTGAATGCAATGGGGATAAACGGAAGCTCGTCGGAAAACGTGCCGATAAGCTTTTGCATATCCGCCTGTCCGCCGAGGTATTTATTATAAATTCTTGCCGTTTCGCTTTTTTCGGAAATACCGTATCTGAGTCCGCCGTCGGTCGAGAAAAATCTCGAAAGTCCGAAGCTGTTCGGAAGCTCTGTTTCTCCGATATACATATCGAAGCTGTCACTTGATATCGAAGAAGCGTAGTCGGAATAGGAGGCTTCTCTGATAGTGACCTTGATGCCGATCTTTTCGAGCGCTTGCTGAATTCCGCGTGCAAGAGAACGGCGAAAATCATTTTCGCTGTTTACAAGCAGGGTCAGATCCATGACTTTATTCTCGTTATATCTTGCACCGGAATCGTTGATTTTTGAATATCCTACGTCCTCAAGAAGCTCAATTGCACTGTCCGTTTTTTGGTTTAAAGTCGGCAGAGTGCAGCCCTTGAGCTTGTAATATGACGGGTGGAAGGGGAGAGCCGAAGCGACGGCGCAGCCCGCAAAGGCGTCGGAGGCAAGCTCGGCTCTGTTGAGAGCAAGAGAAATTGCACGGCGGACCTTTGGCTCGGAAAGAACGCTGTCTTGAGAATTGATGCCGAGATATACAAGATTGGTAAGCTCAATATTGTTGCTTATTTTTGTAAACTTGGTGTATTTTCCGCTATCAAAATTATCGCAGTAAAAGTCAATTTTATTCAGCTCGAAAAGGCTGCTGAAAGATTCGGATGCGGAAATATCAATGAGACCGATTTTTGCATATTTCGGATTGTATCCGCCCAGACGGGACTTATTATATTGAAGGTATTTGCTTTCGCTGTTGGTGACAAAGGTATAGCGTCCGCTGCCGACGGGAATTTTTGATGTATATCCGCCGCCGGAAGCCGTAGTTGTGCTTTCTTCATCGTCGCTGTCGGTTTGTATATCCTCGCTTGCTGTTTTGTCGTAGGAACCTTTTTTGACAATCGGAAAAATGAGGTTTGCCGCCTCGGATTTGTCGGTATTCCTGAGCGTGAAAGCAGCGGTATAAGTGCTGTCGGTTGACGCCGAGTCTATGTTTTCAAGATAGGCGGCGTATGTTACGCTCGCTTTTGCCTGATTGAATGAATAGACAACATCGTTTGCCGTGAGGGGTGTGCCGTCCGTGAATTTGAGACCGTTCTTGATTTTTACGGTGAGCTTTTTATCCGCAACGGTGTATGACTCGGCGATTACGGCGGTCTCTTTAAAGGTCTCGTCAACCTTGAAAAGTGAATCGTAAATCAGACCCGAAATGTATTTATTCATGGAATTTGTCAGCTTATAGGGGTCAAGAGAATCCGTGCGTATATAAGGAGCGGTGAAGCCGATCTCGTCAATAGGCTCAGGCTCCTTATCCTTTCCGAGATTTGAAATTGTGTCCATTACGGATTTACCGCCGCAGCCGCAGAGCGAGAAAAGAACCGTCAGGCATACAAAAGCGGCGATTATTCTTTTGGTGTATTTAAACATGGTATTACTCCCTTTTATCTATTGCTTCAATCGAAACGGTTTTTCCCGTTGCTTCGTCGATTTCAAATATACAGCCGTTTAAAAGAATTTTATCCTCCTTGGCTTGAAAAAGCGTCGGCATACCCGTTTTGAGAGCACGGATTATGCAATCCGTCTCAATCCCAAGTACGGAATCTTCACTGCCGCACATTCCGAGGTCGGTTATATAACCTGTGCCCTGCGGAAGTATCTGAGCGTCGGCGGTTCTGACATGGGTATGGGTGCCGAAAAAGGCGGAAACGCGTCCGTCGGCATAGAAGCCGAGGGCTCTTTTTTCCCCCGTAGCTTCGGCGTGAAAATCAACGATTTTTATTTTGCAATCCTTGATTTCTTCAATCGCCCTGTCGAGACTGTCAAACGGATTGGCATAGTTTGCATTGAAAAAAGCACTGCCCATGAGATTGATGACTCCTATGCGATACCTGCCCATGTCAATTATTCCCGTGCCTTTTCCGGGGCAGGAGGGGTGCATGTTGTAAGGTCTCAGACAAAATTCGTTTTCGTCAAGAAAATCCGATGCTTCACGGCGGCGAAAGACATGGTTGCCTGTTGTTATCATGTCAACGCCCGAGGAAAAAAGAATTTCCGCCGAGCTTGGAAGTATGCCGTTACCCTTTGCGGAGTTTTCACCGTTCGCTATGCACACGTCAATATTATATTGCCTTTTGATTTTCGGGAGAAGCCTTGAGAGCGCTCGGCAGCCGCCGTCGCTGACAACATCTCCTATGGCAAGAAGCTTCATAAAATCACACTTTCAATATGAAAATATACGCCTATATTATATCAAAGAGAATATAATTTGTACAGAAAAAATAAAATAAATATTGACATATTTATATTAAGCCGTTAAAATTAAAATAAGGGTTTTGTAAATCCGAAAATAAAAAGCCTCAGAAAGGGGAACATTTTGATTATGAAAATGCTTAAAAAAATATCTGCGGTCGTCTTAGCCGTTGTAATGGTGATCGGCATTTTCGCGGTTTCGGTTTCTGCCGCACCCGCCGCACCCGAGTTTAAATTAAAAATAAAGAGTCAGTCGAGCTCATCCGTTGTATTCGTGCTGTCGCTTGCAAGCGGAAGCGTAAATTCATTTGATATTAAGTTCAACGTCTCCGGCCCGATAGGTGCATGCAAGAGCATTGCGATAACGAGCGAGCTCAGAGATTTAAAGTACAGCATTGAGGACAGCAACGGAATCGTTTCAATGGCAAACAATACCGACACAAAAATGATTTCGTTCGCTTCGACAAAGACAATTTCAAAGGCAATCCCGCTTTATGAAATAACCTTTGCAAAAAGCTCAAAGAACGTTACAACGTCCGATTACGGCGCAACATTTTCAAGCTGCGTTCTGACCTCGGGAAGCACGAACATTGATATGACCTCACGGGTTAAGCTTATCACGGGATACATAGATTTCAAGACAGAATCAATCAGTGCAAACTACAAGCAGACTAAAAAGATTGATTTCGAGTCAAGCTATGACGCAAAGCAGATCAAGTGGGAATCCTCGAACACCAAGGTTGCGACCGTTGACGACAGCGGCAACGTAAAAATGACGGGTAAGGGTACGGCTACGATTACTGCCAAAAGCACCGACGGCAAAGCAGCGGCGGAATGTAAGGTAACCGTAAGCTACGCATGGTGGCAGTGGATCATCATGATCGTGCTCTTAGGTTTCCTCTGGTATTGATTTAATTGAATTAAAATAAAAATTAAGCTCCGAAGTTTTTGACCTCGGAGCTTTTTTGATGCAATTGTGCGGTGCTGCCTTAAAATCAGAAAGGAAGAATATCCTTGACCTTTGCGGCAACCTCTTTGATTTTAGCTGTGCCGTCCTCAACCATTTTCTTTGTCGCAATGGCCGAGTATCCGTCGCAGGGGCCTATTTCCTGAGCGGTGAGGCTGTCGATCATGAGAGCCATTTTGATGAAAGATACCGTCTGCTCATACATGAGCTCGGCGTCGAATTTATCCATCTCGTGGTTATCGCTGATAACACAAAGACAGTCGGGAGCGGTAACCAGAGCAATCTCTGGAATCCCGCAGTTGAAGAGCGGCTGTCCCTCGCCGAAGTGAAGAAGATTATGTCCTCTGAGCGTGAGTGTATAGACCTTTTTACGGTCCTCAAGCGACTTGAAATAGATGTTGTCCATGACCTTGTTGCCTGTGTAGACGATTTCGGTTTCAACGTCACCGGTCTGCCTGTATTCGCCGTTCTCATCGGTTTTCCACATTTTGCAGCCGAGGTGCTCAACGGAAAGTCCGGCAACCGCCTTGAGATGACCCTCCTTGCCGTCCCAGTGGCTTCTGTGAGCGGTCAGCCATTTTGATGTTGCCTGAACTCCGCCGCCGTCAAGGTTCTTGAAATTCGGCAGTCTGAAATGACCTGTGACAAATACAAAAATATGCGTCCTCTTGAGAGGCTTATCCTTGAGATATTTTATCATGGCAAGCATTGCGATAGGACCGTTTTCTTCAATACAGTTTGTACCGTCGGTGTGGGTGTTGATGATAACGCTTTCGCCCTCTTCTTCGCCGTCAAGCACACACCAGAAGGATTCTGTCTTTGCATATTCGTCAATTATGCCCTCAAGGGTGAGCGTTGCAAATGCACCCTTTTCGGCCTCCTCAATGACCTTTTTGCCGTTCTTTGAGTTGACCCAAACGGCGGGAATTCCCTGATAGTCGAGAATGAACGGAAGATACTGACCCTCGATGCAGTCGTCATTTATGCCTTTCCAAATGCAGATAACGCCCTTTGCGCCTGCCAGCTTCGCCATTTTGAGAAACGGGAAGTTGACAAATGCCGTTGCAACGGGTCCGTTATAGTGGCTCGGAAGTCTTAGACCCTCAGGAATGCTTCTTTCACGCTCGTTGAAAGCAATTTCACTTGGCAAAAAGTCAAGCTCATCGACCTCAACAACGGCGATTTTATCTGTTGCGTTGAGATAGCCGACATGCTTTTCTCTAACAAGCGTCATCTGTGCCGTTATGCCCTCGGCGGGAGTTCTGCCCGAATACGGGAATGCCGAAGAAATAGGAACCTCAAACTCCTCATCCAAGTCTTTAATTACAAGCTTTTTGTTTGTCTCCTCCCAGCGCATGAAGCGGCTCGGGTCGGAGAAGGTTTCAATGCCCATGTCGTGTATACGGCTTTTGAGGTATTTTATAAAGTTTCTCTGAGCCTTTGTGCCGGTCAGACGGACGCCGAAGGAGTTCATCTTTTCAACTTCTTCTTGCAAAAGCTCGGGTGAAGTGATGTTTGACATATCAATTTCCATGTTTATCTGCCTCCAATATTTTCTTACGATATTATACTATAATACCCGTTTATTTTTCAACCTGAAACGGTAAAGATTGTTAAAATTTTTACAGATTGTTTAAATTGTTGATTTTCGGCTTGGAAAAGAGTAGAATTATTAAGGATATCAAAGCGAAAGGAATGACTGAATGAAATACACAACGCTGCTTCTTGACCTTGACGAAACGCTTTTCGACTTCTCAAAATCCGAAAAATTCGCAATAGACAAGCTGATGGAGAAATATAATATCCCCGTGACCGAGGAGAACCGTCGGCTTTATTCAAAAATCAACGATGAAAAATGGAAAAAGCTTGAGAGGGGAGAACTGACGAGACCTCAGCTTTTCCGTGAAAGATTTGACGATTTCTTAAAAAAAACAGGTGTGACGGCGGACACGGACGAAGCAAATCTCTCCTATATGCAATTTCTGTCGCAGGCGAGTTTTATTCTCGACGGCGCGCTTGAAACATGCAAAAAGCTCAGCGGAAATTATTCGCTCTATCTTGTGACGAACGGAACAAAAATCGTTCAGAACGGCAGGCTCAGCGGCTCGCCGATTATGAAATATATCAAGGACGTTTTTATTTCCGAAGAGATCGGCTTCAATAAGCCGCAGAAGGAATATTTCGACTACGTTCTGGAGCACATCGAAGAAAAGGACAAGACGAAAATTCTCGTCGTCGGTGATTCTCTTTCTTCGGATATTTCAGGCGCCGAAAACAGCGGACTTGACTCCTGCTGGGTGAACAGAAAAAATCAAAAAAACGTAAGCGATGCAACCTACACGATAAGCTGCATAACGGAGATATTCGATATTTTGTAAAATATTTCCAATTAAGATTTTTGCATAATGTTGCATAAAATTTTAATTGTATATTGATTTTATTCGATATATTTGTTATTATTATCTTGATAAAATATAACGGAGGTTATTTTATGAAACTTTCAAAGAAGATCATTTCCGTAATTCTTTGCGTGATTATGGTTTTCACCATGTCGGCTGTTGCCATAACGGCGAACGCAAAGGACGATGTTACACCGGTCGTTTTTATTCCGGGTATCGGCCAGTCGCAGACATACAAATATGATGACGAGGGCAAGCAGATCGCAAGCTGGAATATGCTCCATGTCAACACGGACTTTGCAAGCTACTCAATTATTGATTGGGTCAAGATGATTCGTCTTGTTGCGGGCCTTATTGTAACAATTGCGGTTCAGCGTGACGTCGTTTCCGAGAGCACGATCAAGGGAGCACTTGAGGTTCTCTTTGTTGACCATCTCAGAAATGCCGACGGCTCGTTCGTTAACAACGTTGTAACACCTAACTATCCGTGCCCGATTTCGGGATACAACGAGGACGCAAGAGGAATTTTTAACAGACGTATTCCCTGTCAGGCTCTCGTTGACGAGATAGGTGAGGACAATGTTTATTGCTACAACTACTCGATTTTCTCAAACACATTTGAGAATGCACAGGGTCTTAATGATTACATAGAGAATGTTGTTCTGCCGCAGACAGGCTCGGATAAGGTCATCCTTGTTCCGATGAGCATGGGAGCAAGCGTTGTAAACAACTATCTCAATCTCTATCCCGATGCGGGCAGAGTTGAGAAGATAATCAGCGTCGTAGGCGCATGGCAGGGCAGCAGCGTTTTTGCCGACCTCATGCTTGCAGACTTTGACGAGAACGCTCCCGATTTGGTTTATACCGACGCTATTCAGCAGATCGGTGTTGACGCTATGACCGGCTCACTAATCAATATTGCGGCAAGAATTCTTCCGAAGCAGGAAGTGGACAACCTTCTTTATGACATAATTTCCGCTTTTGTTAAGACGCTTATCGTACCGAACACATCGCTTATTTCTCTCTGCCCTCCCGACAGATACGAGGAGTTTGCAGATAAGTATCTTCAGGGCGAGGAGCATGCAGAGACAAAGGCTCAGGCAGACAGCTACGCAAAGGCTCAGCGTGAAGTCAAGGAAAGACTTGAGTATCAGCAGGAGAAGTTCGGCACGGAGCTTTACTTCATTGCAGGATATAACCTCGGCTTCGGCGGCGGCAGCGGAGATTTCGGATTCTTCAAGTTCTTTGAAACTCAGGATACAACGAACTCCGATGAGGTTATCGAGATCTCGTCAACGGCTCCGGGTACATCATATGTTCCGGCGGGCACATCATTCAGCGACGAATATATCGCAGACCCGACTCACCATGTTTCTCCCGACGGATCTATCGACACCTCAACGGCTTATTTCGAAAAGACGACATGGTACTTCAACAAGCAGTTTCACGAGCTTACAAACAATAACATCGCTCTCAACCTTGCTTATGATATCGCAATGAACAAGGTGAAGAGCATTGATGATTGCAAGGATACTTATCCGCAGTTCAATAATGTGAGAAACCTCAAGAAGCTGAACCGTTATCTCGGTGATGCGGAGCAGGTATTCAAGCTTGGTGTTCTCTCGGCTGAGGATGATGCGGCACTCAGAAAGGCAGTTGCCGACGCAAACGCTGTTATCGCAAACACGGTAATCGACCCGGAGACCGACAACAAGACTACAGAGAATATGCGTTCAATTATGGCTGAGCTTGTTGCAAAGTATGACCTTGCAACGGAAGAGGTTAAGGAACAGCTCGACTACGACGGACTTATGAGAGGCGACTACAAGCCTGCATCGGAGCCGGACAAGACAACGGTGGTTCTCACTTCCGCTCTCGGTGCAGTCGCAAAGGTTTTGACTCTCATCTTCGGCAAAAAGGGCTTCGGTGACTTCTGGAGCTTCATATTCTGAGAAAAATATAATGTTTTCGGTTGAACAATAATTATGCCGATTCTCCCCTTGATTTGATCGAGGGGAGATTATTTTTTGAAAGAAAAGGGAAAAGTGAATACGATGGAATCAAAAATGTCGAATTTCGTAGGAATAATGCCCGTCATCGGCTTGAGAAAAAAAGAAGCATTGCCCTAATAGAAGTAAAATGTTTTCGAGCCAACCTTATTCTTGTTCGTTTTTACCGAAAAATTACGGTACGATTTGTTCAAGTTGTAAAAGCTTTTATTTGCTGTGTGAAAGTATACACCTTTCAACAGCTTTTTGTGCATGTTATTGTTAAAATTCAATATTATTCATTTTTATTGGTTTTTATTCTTGAAATATACATTAAATTGTGCTATATTGTATGAGATAAAAATTGCCGCACTATTTGAGCGGCGGATAGGAGTTTGCTATGGAAATCAAACGTTCAGAAAATTTACAGCCGGTTCATTCCGACATCAGAGGTCCGCTTTATCTTGAAAGCCAGAGAATGAATAAGGAAGGCATTAAGGTGCTTCGTCTCAACACAGGTAACCCTGCCACATTCGGCTTCGGAATGCCCGACAGCGTAAGAAATGCACTCCTCAACAATGCCGATAAGGCTGTTGCATACTGTGATCTTAAAGGTATGCCCGATGCCCGTGAGGCAATTTGCAATTATCACAAAAGCAAGGGCGTTCAGGGAATAACTCCCGATGATATATATATCGGTAACGGTGTCAGTGAGCTTGTTCTCATGGCGCTTCTTCCGCTTCTTAATAAGGGCGACGAGGTTCTTATGCCCTCGCCGAGCTATTCGCTTTGGTCGAACTCAACTTATATCGCAGGCGGTCAGCCCGTTTTCTATAAGTGTAACGAGGAAAACAATTGGTACCCCGATATCGACGATATGAGAAGCAAGGTAACCTCCAAGACAAAGGCTATTGTTATCATCAACCCGAACAACCCGACCGGTGCCGTTTACCCGAAGGAGGTTCTTGAGGACATTATTCAGGTTGCCCGTGAAAACGATCTTCTCATTTTCTCAGATGAGATTTACGACAGA
>ULYO01044830.1_pt1 | contig 12150 bp, 6 predicted proteins | sample 1962281 | NCBI WGS metagenome assembly ULYO01 (sample SAMEA4835866, study PRJEB28245) | human gut metagenome | biome: gut microbiome; material: fecal sample | place: Denmark | collected 2008 | reverse complement strand
CCGCCGATGCTCCCTGCACCTGAACGGGAGCAAGAATAATCTCCGCCAGCGGATATCGCCTTGAAATAACGTTTCTAATATCCTGAATGACAGCGCCTGTTGCCGAGGTCACAACGCCGATCCGTGTTGAACGGTGCGGAATCGGTTTTTTATAACACTCGTCAAACAAGCCCTCCTCCGCCAGCTTATTCTTCAACTGCTCAAACGCAAGATTAAGTGCGCCCAAACCGTCAGGCTGCATATCATCAATATATAGCTGATACTGTCCGTCACGTTCAAAAACCGAAACCCTGCCTCTGACAATAACCTTCATACCGTTCTCCGGCATGAATTTCAGCCGTCTGTTTGCCGAGGCAAACATAACAGCCTTAACGGCGCAGCTCTCGTCCTTGAGAGTCAGATAAAAATGTCCCGTCCTGTAGTGATTCGTGAAATTTGATATCTCACCCACAACATAAAGACTTCTCAGGAGCATATCGCCGTCGATTATCGACTTTATATAGGTATTCAATTGCGTAACGCTCAGTATTGTTGATTTCATTCAATTGTCCTCTTGTGCGCCAGCAATGCGATTCCCGCAGCGTTGTCCGCCGAAAATTCAGGGGTTGCAAAGCCTGCGCCGAGAGTTTTTTCAAACTCTTCTCTTATAATTTTATTCGACATAACTCCGCCCGAAAAAATCATCGGCAAATCGCCGTACTTTTCCTTCGCAAAAAGTGCGATTTTATAAAGAGCCGTCATTATGTAATCAATGCAGTAGCGGCAGACATCCTCAGGCTTTTCTCCCTTTTCAAACATCGCCCTGCATTTATTTTCAACGCCCGAAAGGCAGCAGTTGCCGTCCTTGAGCTTAATATTTATCTTATATTTTTTGTCGCTTTTCTGTGCCAGCTCGTCAACATATTTTCCCGCCGGGAACGGGTAGCCGAGCATAACGCCAACTCTGTCAACCGCCTGACCCGCTTTCAGATCGAGTGACGAAGCGATCAGCCTTGCATCCAGCTCACCGCTGACGAGCAAAGCCTGCGTCGTGCCGCCCGAAACATGAAAAGCGAAAAAATCCTTGCCGTACAGCTCACGCCTGCCTGATGAAAACAGAGCCGCCATAATGTGTCCCTGCTGATGCGAAAAGCGGTAAAGCGGCTTACCTGTTGCCGCCGCTATAGACTCTGCGGCGCACACACCGGTCAGGAAGCAAGGCATATATGAACCCTCCGCCCTCATCGGTGCATCGGAAACGCCTATTGCGTCAATCTCGCCGTCAAAGTCGGCAAAAAGCTCCTTCATCAGTTCGGGCAATTGAACCGTGTGATGAAAAACCGCGTCACTCTGACGGAGTCCGAGCTCACCTTTTTTTACAGGCAAAAGCTTCTTACGATGAATGATAGTATCGTTTTCGCTGTCATAAATCGCACATGAGGTTGTGTAATTGCTTGTATCAATTCCTAAAAAGCAGGGCATTTCAATCCTCTTTTTCTCTTGAAATCGAGCCGAGAATTCCGTTTACAAAGCTCTTATCTTCGTCCGAACCGTAGACCTTGCAAATTTCGACAGCTTCATTGATCGAAACACCGACGGGAACCTTGTCAAAATACTTCATCTCGCAGACAGCCATTCTCAGCAGTGCAAGGCTGACCTTTGAAATTCTCTGCTTGCTCCAGCCCTTGAGATTATTCTCAATGGCGGCATCGATCTCATCAATATTTTCCTCAGCCTTTTTCACGATATCGGCGGTCATCTTGTCCTTAGAAATGACCTCCGTCTCAATTGCGATATCCATTATTTCATCGACCGAAAGCTCTGTATTAAACGACTTTTCAAAAAGAATAATAAAAGCCTGCTCTCTTGATTTACGCTTGTTCGCAGAAGGTGAACCCATTTTTACGACCAATCCTTTCGCTTAGATATAAAAAGTCCTCCGTGTATTATACACAGAGGGTCAGTACGTCTGTTTTCATTTTGCAAGGTGCACTGAATTGTATATATACACTATTCAATGCATATTATACCACAATTAAAAAAAATCTCAACTGTTTTTTTGAATTATTATTTGATAAAGTAACACTTTAACAGGTGTTTTTCATAAATTACAGTTTTCCTTCGGGTTTTCTCCTCTATATCGGCAAATAAACCGCATAACTTAATTTCTGTAATATCTGCAAAAATGCTGCTGATTAAATCTATGTTTAATGGCTCACTATTTAATTTCCTACTCAAGTTCGTAATAATCCTCGGTATCAAAAATTCAACGATTGTAATGTCCAAACCGTCGCATATCTTTTTCAAGGTAACTATTCCCGGATTTTTGCTTTCTCCGTTAAGAATGCTTTTTACGGTTGACTGAGATATTCCGGCAAGGTAGCTTAAAGCTTTGGGCATTATGTTACGTTCTTCGCAGAGCTCGTAAATGCGTTTTACAACAAACTCATATATATTCATATCAAACCTCAATATTTTTTCTTGATTATATATCACTACCGCCCGGCGTTACAATAAACTAATTGTACTAACCCGCATAGCCCGAATGTTGCGACAAAAAAGCCACCGTCGAACAGAATTTCTGCTCGGCGGTGGTGTTGTTTATTTATATATTCAGCATTTTATATATGCAATCCGATTCCACGAAGAACGACCGCCACGAGTGTGACGGTCGCAAATATTTATAATAATTATTTCTCGAGGTTAGCCTTGAGTGTTGCAAGCTGATTTCTGAGCTCCTGCGGAAGCTTGTCGCCAAACTTCTTGTAGTGCTCCTCAATCTCAGCAGCTTCCTTGGTCCATGTATCCTTATCAACATCAAGAATTGACTTGAGTGTATCAATATCCATGTCAAGGTCTGTAAGGTCGATATCCTCCGGCTTCGGAACATAACCGATAGCGGTCTCTGTTGCGTCCGCCTTGCCCTCGCAGCGATCAACGATCCAGTTAAGAACACGCATATTGTCGCCGAATCCCGGCCAAATGAAGTTACCCTCATCGTCGGTACGGAACCAGTTAACGTTGAAGATCTTCGGAGCCTTGTCGCCGAGCTTCTTGCCCATGTCGAGCCAATGCTGGAAGTAGTCAGCCATGTGATATCCGCAGAACGGAAGCATAGCCATCGGGTCACGACGTACAACTCCTACTGCACCAGCTGCTGCTGCAGTTGTCTCGGAAGCCATTGCGGAACCGATGAACACACCGTTCTCCCAGCTCTTTGACTGATAAACCAGCGGAGCACATTTTGCACGGCGTCCGCCGAAAATGATTGCCGAAATCGGCACGCCCTCGCCCTTGTCAAACTCAGGAGAAATGCACGGGCAGTTAACAGCTGGAGCAGTGAATCTTGAGTTCGGATGAGCGGCATATGTGCTCTTATCAGCCTTGTTGAACTTGGAAGCATCCCATTTGTTGCCCTTCCAGTCAATAGCGTTTGTCGGAAGATCCTTATTGAGACCCTCCCACCAAACGGTGTTGTCATCAAGGTTAAGCGCAACATTTGTGAAGATTGTATTCTTCTTTGTTGACTCAAGAGCATTGAAGTTCGACTTTGCATTTGTACCCGGTGCAACGCCGAAGAATCCGTTCTCAGGGTTAATAGCATAAAGTCTTCCGTCTGCACCGATTCTCATCCATGAGATATCGTCGCCGACTGTCCAGATCTTGTAGCCTTTCTCCTGAAGATACTTCGGAGGAATAAGCATAGCAAGGTTTGTCTTGCCGCAGGCTGACGGGAATGCAGCAGCAACATATTTAACTTCACCCTTCGGATTCTGAAGACCGAGGATAAGCATATGCTCAGCCATCCAGCCCTCTTTCCAGCCCTGGTAAGAAGCAATTCTGAGAGCAAAGCACTTCTTGCCGAGAAGAACGTTTCCGCCGTAAGCAGAGTTTACGGAGATAATTGCGTTGTCCTCAGGGAACTGGCAGATATATCTCTTTTCGGGATCAACATCACATTTTGCATGGAAGCCGCGAACCCAATCGTTGCTGTCTCCGAGTACGTCAAGAACCTTCTTGCCTACACGGGTCATAATAGCCATGTTGAGAACAACATAAATCGAGTCTGTAAGTTCAATACCAATCTTTGCAAGAGGTGAGCCGATGGGACCCATTGAGAACGGGATAACATACATTGTTCTGCCCTTATAAGAATCTCTTGCTATATCGTAAAGTCTCTTATACATCTCGTCGGGATCACACCAGTTGTTTGTCGGGCCGGCGTTCTCCTGCTTCTTTGAGCAGATAAAAGTTCTGTCCTCAACACGTGCTACATCGTTCGGCTTTGTTCTGTGAAGATAACATCCGGGAAGCTTTTCTTCATTAAGCTTAATCATTTCACCGGTCTCAACAGCCTCTTTGCGAAGGCCGTCAAGCTGCTCCTCAGAGCCGTCGATCCATACGATTTTGTCGGGCTTAACAAGGTCAACTTTTCCGTTGATCCAGTCAAGTACGGACTTGTTAGTCGTTAATTCCATAGAAATTCATTCCTTTCGTAAAAATCAATTTTTTACGACTATATTATATCCTTTTTTTGAGCAATTTTCAACATACAAAATGCACATTATAACGGGTATTTCTTACTTTTTTTGTAGGTTTTTACAAAAGTTGCAAAAAGACTTTGTTAAAAAAGAAACAATTTCTATTTTATTATATTGAAAAATGCTCATAAAAACGAGGGTGCAGGTTACCCTGCACCCCCTCCGGAGTTTCACACCGATTTATCAGTGTTCAACTTATTTTGTTGCTGTGTATGTGAACGAATCAGCGTCATGCCACTCGTTGCCATACTTAACCTGTACCTTGATTACGTTTTCGCCCTCAAGGTAGCAGCTTGCCTGAGCATCGAATACCTTATGGCCGTTCTCAACTGTGTAAGCCTTCTGAGTGAGGGTTGCACCTGTTGACATTACTGTACGAACGCCCTGGATATCCATACCTGTCTCAACCTTGACACCGACACGGCCAACCTTACCTGCTGTAGCAGCCGGAGTGATGGCATATACTGCTGTGTCAAGAGTCGGCTCAACAAGATCAACTGTGAACTTGTAAGCAACATCCTGGCTCTCCCAAGTGTAACCGAACTTAGCGATAACCTTGATCTCGCAGCCTGTTGCAATTCTTGTGTTGATTGTCCAAATATCATATGCTGCATCTGCACTGAGCTCTGAGCACTCGTTACCCTGTGCATCATAGGTCTTAACAGTAGCTGCTGTTACGATACCGGCCTTGTTGCGTCTTGTAATTGTTCTTGTGTTACCGTCAGCATCAATAAACTGAATCTTATAAGCATAGTCGCCGTCAACGTGGTTAACCTTTACACTGAATGTGTTGAAGGAATCAGTAGACGGAGTCCACTCAACTAACTGGATAGCGCCCTTAACCTCTGTCGGCTTAAGAACGAGAGCAGAGATAGCTGCGTTGAGCTCGTTAGTAGCCTTGTCGATTGTTGCCTGAGCTGTAATCTTGAGGTCACGTGCAACTGCCTCGGCTGCTGCAAGCTTATCTGTCATTGCCTTGAATGAAGCCTCTGTATAATCATCGGCATTCTTTGTCTTAGCAAGAGCGATAGCTGCGTCGAGAGCTGTGTAGGAAGCGTCCTTCTCTGTGAGCGGCATTGCAGCGTTGATCTTAGCTGTTGCTGCGTCAACTGTTCCCTGCTCGGAAGCAAGGAGATCTCTTGAAAGAGCCTTGCCTTCTGCAAGAGCATCCTGGAGAACCTTTACGGAATCATCTGTGTAGATGGATGTTCCCTTAGCAATGAGTTCCTCGGCTGTCTTGATAGCTGCGTCGAGAGCTGTATAATCAGCCTTCTCCTCAACTGCCTTCTCAACAAGGAGAGTTTCCCACTTGAGAACTCTTGACTGGATAAGCATCTGAGAAGCATATGCACTCTGGCTTGCGCCTTCCGGCTTTCTCGGATCCTGTTTCCAATCGTCGCCAACCTGTGCAAAGAGAGCTTCTACTGCTGCAAGAGACTCGTCGGTGTACTTTGTACGGTCGATTGCTGCGAAAGCTGCCTTAGCTGCGTTAATCTTTGTATAATCCCAATCAAGGAACTCAGGATTGTTATAGAGTCCTGTGATTTCTGCTGTCTTTGCGTCTACAGTAGCCTGATCGTTCTTAGTAAGTGCACGGAAATCGGCTGCATTTGCAGACTCAACGGCTGCATTAGCCCTTGTCTTGTAATCATCTGTAAGATATTTTGCCCAAGAAGTGAGATATACGTTGATATCCTTAAGAATAGCGTCAAGAGCTGTGAAATCAGCCGGTGCCGGAACGAGCTTGCTGATAGCTTCTGTAAGTGCATCGGCAATAGCGTCAAGCTCAGCCTGCTTATCAACTGTGTAAACCTTCTTGGAAGCCTCTACAGCTGCATCATACTTAGCCTTTGCAACTGCCCATGTATCTGCTGTCCAATCGGACTCTGTGAGAGCCTCGAATGCCTTAATAGCATTGTTAAGCTTTGTGTAATCAGCGCCTGCCGGAACAAGAGCTGTAATAGCATCGTTGAGAGCCTTAGTCTGTGCATCTACTTCTGCCTGATTGTCCTTCTTAGTGAGGTCAGTCTTAGCATAGAGAGCTTCAGCCTTATCAAGCTCTGCCTTCATAGCGTTGTATGAATCTGCTGTGTAAAGAGCGGAGTTAACGCGCTTAGCCTCGTCAATAGCTGCCTTAAGAGCTGTTGTGTCGGCCGGAATAAGCTTAAGATTTGCAACTGCTGTTTCGATGTCAGCTGCCATCTTATCAACGTCAGGCTGCTTTGTCTTGTTGTAACCACGAACAACGGCGTTTCTTGCTGCGATAACTGCTGTAGCAGTATCGTTTGTGTAGTATGCTGCAAGATCAGCGTCTGCCGGGATCTTAGCAAGAGCTGCGTCAACAGCTGTGTAGTCAGCGTCTACGAATATGAGAGCTGCCTTAGCTGCAATAAGGTCCTCGACCATTTTTGAAATCTGAGCCTGCTCGTCTTCCTTGAGGTTACCTGCATCTACCATTGCCTGTGCTGCAGCAAGAACTGTCTGATATGCTGCCCAGGACTCAGTTGTGTAATAATCCTCTGTGTAAGCTGTGCCCTTGTTGATCTCGTCGATAATCGGCTGATAGTTAGCCTTGCCGAGAGGAACGAGAGCATCCTTAGCTGCCTTAAGGTTATTATAAGCTGTGTCGATTGTAGCCTGATTTCTGGCCTTAATATCTCTTGCTAATGCCTTAGCTGCATTGAGAGCAATTGTGAGATTCTGCCAAGAAACCGATGTGTAATCGCCTGCTGTGAGAGCGTCGCACTCTTTGATAAGAGCATCAATATTTGTGTAGTTAGCTGCTGCCTCTTCAAGGTCTGTTCTTGCAGCGTTAAGAGCTGAAGCTGCCTTATCGATTGTGCCCTGTGATGACTTCTTGAGTCCTGTGGGAACAGCCTTAGCTTCTGCAAGAGCTGTTGTGAATGCAGACCAAGTAGCCTCTGTGTACCAGGAAGCCTGCTCTGTATCAACGATCTTCTGAGAAGCTGCGATCTCAGCGTTGAGTTTTGTGTAGTCAGCGTCTTCCTCAACTACCTTCGGAGTGAGGTTAGCAATAGCGTTTGTAAGAGCTGTTGCTGCTGCAGTGATTTCTGTCTGATGAGTAATATCAAGACCGTCTGCAATAGCCTTTGCTGCATCATAAGCGTTCTGGAATGCTGTCCAGTTAGCATCCTGCTCATAATTCTCGGCCTTAATGTTAGCTGCTGCGTCCTTAGCAGCGTTGAGAGCTGTGTAATTAGCACTCTTGATCTGAAGCTTAGCATAGCCGTCCTCGAGAGCTTTAAGAGCGTTATTAACAGTTGTCTGATCTGCTTTCTTCTCGTCAAGGATTGTCTTAGCTGCTGCAAGTGCTATTACGAAGTCCTCGGTGTTGTTGTAGTTAGCAACTACTGTATCCTTAACTTCGTCATACTTAGCCTGAAGCTTTGAGTAATCAACCTGAGCTTCGGCACCCTTAACTGTAAGAGTGATCTCTGTACCCCTAAGGTCAAAGTAACGCTCACCGTCAAGATAGATATAATCAAGGCTGTTAACGATTTGTGAACTACCGTCACCGTCCGGGCAACGACCGATATAAGTACCGCTAACCTTGTTAGTTGCACGTCTGATGTTGTCCTCAGGCATTACAAACTTGTATGTGTCGCCGGGCTGTGCATCCTCAGGAATCTGCATGGGGATTGCAAGAAGATACTCAGTACCGTCAAGGCTTGTTGTTGTTGCAATTTCGGGATCCGGGTATGTATCATACATATAGAAGCCCCAGCCTGCTGCCTTAGCCTCGGTAATGTTTGCATACTTGCCTGTCTCACCGACAAGCTTCTTGAAGTAAACGTTTCCGTCATCATCTGCGCAACGGTTCAGAGCGTTCAAGAAGTTGTTGTTTGTGTACAACGATGAGCATGAAGAAGCACGCTTATTAAAATTTGTGTTTGTAAGATAAGGGTCGCTTTCGTTGTAGCTTGTCATTGTTCTCATGTTACCAAGTGTTGACTTAGCATAACCCTGAGCCATACGAATCTCGTTCGGATCAAGGAGTCTGTCATCATAGTAAATGAAGCTTGAGCAATGTCCTACGTCGAAGTTTGTGTTAATGTGGACAGCGATCATAATTTTCTGACCTGCTGTAACTTCCATGTCACCTGTTTTGGTGTCTGTCCAGGTAGGTGCAGTCCATTCTGTTTTACTTGTCCACTCCGCACCGGCTGTGATCGGCGATGCAGTAAGCCAAATCTTTGACTTATAGGGAGCAGTATCCGGATTTCCGTTAGCGGAAGCGGCTACAGCAAAGGTGCCAAGTACCATAGCAATTGCGAGCAATATACTAAGTACTTTTTTTGTTAATTTCATACAAAATTTCCTCCCATATTAGTGTTTAATAGGAATTAATAAGGGTTGACCTGATCAATATCTGTAATGCCGTTAGCAGCGGACTCCGCAGAAGCTGTATCCAGCGGGTCAACTGTGCCATCGCCATTCAGATCGGCAGCAAAAACTAAAGCATCAAGTCCGAAATCCTCAATACCGTTCGCAACAACTTCAATAGTTGATGAGTCATTGGTATCAATAATTGCGTCTCCGTTTACATCGCCGAAAATAACAATTGTATATGACTTTACAATATTATTATCAACGACAACATTGATTTTTGCACCCGTTCCGAGACCGTATTCGGTAAAAACAACCTTCATCGTTCCGGAGCCGGAAACAATAACCTTCTGCTTTAACTCGGCACTTGTTGTAATTCCGGTATCAAGACCGTAAACAAACAGTTGTGCCTTGTCAATAACTGCCTGTGATTCATAGGCCGTATTTGGTACAAGATCTACTGTCTCGCCGACAACACTTACAGTTTTAGAAACGAATTCCTTTGTAAATTTCGCATCATCGATATAGTAGACCGTGGTTGCATCTGTCGGAGTCTGGATTGCCTGATTGTAGAATCCCTTATACTCCGAGGGGATAAAGAATGTACCCTCTTTACCCGCTGCAGATGTCTTGGCTTTTACTTTGAATGAGAAACTTTGCTCACCGTTCGGAAGATTCAGGACACCCATGGTTGAATCGGTAATACCTGCCGTCCACTGGACAAGGACAACACTGAATTCCGAAGAATCATAGCCGTCAACTGAAGCTGAACCGTCATTAAGTGAGTTTGCCAACAACGTTCCTTTTACCTTTGTGGTGTTAAGTGCCGTAAGGCCGATAAGGTTCGGGATCTCAAAAACATCGGAATTGAACAATATCGGGAAACGGAAGGCAGTCATATTGAAATTAGTCTTGAGCGAAACAGTAACGGTAATTTCGTCACCGGGAGCATATACATCCTTATCGGTTGAAACGGTTACCGTCATGCTTTCGTCGCCATTAGCCGTACCTTCAGCAGAGGCACAGACACCGAAAACAGCTACTGCAAGAATAACAGACAATATGACGGAAAGAATTTTCTTCGTTATATTCACTTGGAAATTCCTCCTTCATTTTTCGGGATAAAGAGCTGACCTCTCCCGTTGATTTTTTTCGTCTGACATTATATTTCTACGCAGTCAGCCGATATATAATTACAGATGAACTGTAACTACCATTTTTCCTCATGTGACACCCCTTTTAGAGGTGCCACATGAAATTTTAAAACTTAATAAATAACTGTACGATTTACGAAGTCGATGTCAGCCATACCTGATGCAACGATTTCTATTGCTGAAGAGTCAGACGGGTCAACTGCGCCGTCACCGTTAAGGTCACCTGAAAGCTCTCTTGCCGATGTTGCAAAGTCATCCAAACCGTTAGAGACAACTTCAACCTCAAGTGCGTCAACCGGGTCACCGCAAGCGCCGTCACCGTTAACATCACCTGTTACCGATACAATATATGTTTCAATAATGTCACCGGCATTGTTCTTAACAACAATCTTAGCATCTGTTGAATATGAGCCCTGATTGTTCTCTACAAACTCAACAGTGCAATTCTCAGTTGTGCTGAAATAGTATGTTGCATCATTAGAACCGTCGCCCAAAACACCGACAAGTACGTTTCCGTCTGCCATCTCAATAGTCTCAACATCGCTGATAAGCGAATAAGTCGGCGTTACCGGTGTTGAACCGCCTGCTGAGATAAGTCTCTTCTGATACTCAAGGAGCATCTCATAAGCTGTGTTAACCTTTGTCTGTCTGAGAGACGATGAAGAATCGTTGTTTACAGAATTAGCAAAGTTAAGAGCTGTCTGATATGCTGCCCATGACTCAGCAGTATAATCAGCCGAGTTGTATCCCTTTGCCTGAGCATTTGCAATCTCATAAGCAAGGTGAGTCTTCAAAGCGTCCTTCTTAAGAAGACGGCTGCCGTAAAGGTTGAGACGATGGTTTCTGTAAGTAACAGTGAGTGAATCCGCAGGATAGGTCTTGCCCTGTGCATCGGGAATCTCTGCTCTGTTAATCATGCTGTTAGCCTGCTTAACCTCGTTACGGTAGTTGTAATATGTGTACGGCTCATAGTCCGCAACACCGAAGAAGCTGTAATCAGCATCTGTATAATTCTTGCCCTCGTTTGACGGAGCATAAGAATTCATAATTGCCTTTGTGGAATCAAGTCCGCCTGCCATCTCGTTAGCATCGAGAGTTTCAACCGCTGCCTTAAGAGCAGTATAAGCTGACTGATACTTCTTAGCCTTTGTGTTTCTGAAAGCGCCCTGAACAAACGGTGAGTAAACTGCGTCAACGGCGTCCTTCATTGCCTTCTCCCAATCTGACCAGCCTGCGCTGTAGTTGGAAGCCTGACGGTGTCTGCCGATTTCCGAAGAAAGGAGTGAACCAAGTCCGAACTCCTCATAGCAGAATACCTTAACTGCTGTTGATGCCGTTGTCGAACCAAACTTAGCACCGATATTGTAGGTGTACTGCTTAGAGGTCATTGTACCAACCTTGCAGATTGCTGTCCATGCAGCCTCTTTCTCTTCGGGAGTAAGAGCATCGTATTCAGCGGTTGTTTCAAAGATATATGACTTAGCGATACCGTTCTGGTCGCCTGTCTTGCCGAGAATATCAAACTTCTCATCCTTAACGGCGATGTATGAAGCTTTGATCGGAGCTGATGAATTAGCAACAACCGATGCGCCCTTAACTTCATTTGCCGTTGTGTTTTCGAATGTGTACTGAGCTCTGTAAAGGTCTCTCATGCTGCTTGCATAGATGTAAGCCGGGCCGCCCGTGATGTGGTAGTTGCCCTTTGTATAGCTGACTTCCTTGCCGCTGTCGTCATCGGCTGCAGCTGAGATGAAGCTGTAAACATACTCAGTAATCGGAGAAGATGTAAGGTTTGATCCGTCCTCAGTCAAAACGTTATATGTAATGGCAACGATGAACGGGTTAGAACCTGAATATGTGCTTGTAGCGGAAACGCTGATGTTTGCCTCCTGGCCTGCAGCAACCTTTGTGGTATCAGGTGTAAGCTTAAGAACGGAGCTGTTTGAAGTGATGGAAAGAATCTCATATGTATAGAGCTTATCCTGAACAAATGCGCCGGAAGCTGTTGTATAACCTGTATTGATACCTGAAGAGTTGTTACGAAGCTTGATCGTGAAGCTCGGAGAACCTGTCTTGTCATAAATGAATTTATCACAAGTAACGGTCGGGAACTTGAATTCCTGAGCTGT